>Ga0160432_100188_pt1 | contig 54799 bp, 47 predicted proteins | sample HID1971M_E0MG_FD_108250 | JGI IMG/M metagenome (GOLD analysis project Ga0160432, IMG submission 108250) | Enriched millipede-associated microbial communities from UW Madison campus, WI, USA - HID1971M_E0 MG | ecosystem: Host-associated > Arthropoda: Insects > Digestive system > Unclassified ... | reverse complement strand
GGGGGGGGGGGGGGGGGGGGGGGGGGGGGGGGGGGGGGGGGGGGGGGGGGGGGGGGGGGGGGGGGGGGGGGGGGTGACGGTGGGGACGCCGAGCGACGGGCCCGTCACAGCGTGACCAGGTCACGGACCTGCCCGAGGACCGACGGGCCGATCCCGGACACCTCGTCGAGCTCGTCGACGCTGGTGAACGGCCCGTTCTCGGCACGCCACGCGACGATCCGCTCGGCGAGGGCCGGACCGATGCCGGGCAGCTCCTCCAGGTCGGCCGCTCCTGCGGAGTTGAGGTTCACGCCGCCGCCGGGCGGCACGCCGGACCCCGCTCCGGTCCCGCGCCCGCCGGCTCCGTCCACACCGCCCCCGTCCGGCGCGTCGTCTGCCGCCGGGACCGGCTCCCCGGGTCTCGGCACGCGGATCTGCTCCCCGTCGACGACCGCCCGCGCCAGGTTGAGCGCCGCGGTGTCGGCGCGCCGGGTCGTGCCGCCAGCGGCGGCCACGGCGTCCGCCACCCGGGCACCGGACGGGACCGTCACCAGGCCGGGTTCGCGTACCTCGCCCACCACGTGCACCACCACGGTGCCCGGCGCCGGTGCCGCCGCGGGCGTCCCGACGGGAGCGTCCTCCACGCCGAGGTCGCCCGAGCCCGCCGCGCCCGCTGCCGTGGACGGGCCGGCGGACGGCGACGACGGACCGGCGGGCGCCCCGGACGACGCGCTCGCGTCGGCGAGGGTGACGACGTCGTCGGGCCGTGCGGTCGCGACCACCGCGACGACGAGGGCCACGAGCAGGACCGCGACGGAGGCCACGACGGCCGCCCGCAGCCCGATCGACCAGCGTCGCGGGCCACCGCCGTCGTCGTGCCCGTCGACAGGGTGCCCGTGCGCCGCCGTGTACGCGGCGGCGACGTGGCGCGCCGACCGGCGGGCACGCAGGCGGTCGGCGAGCTCGTCCTCGCCGGCCGGGCCGGCCCACGGCGCCGCGCCGAGCGGGGGTCCACCTCCGGATCGGTCCCGGAGGTCGCGACCTGGGTCGTCACCGAGGGGCCCGCCGGAGTCCTCGCGCAGGGCGTGCCATGCCTGCAGCCGTGCGGCGGCCTCGCCGAGAGCCCGGTCCGGCACAGGCACAGGCACCGGCACCGGCTCGGAGTCGCCTGGCCGGTGGTCGTCCTGCGATGGCGTGCGGACGTGAGGCGCTGCGGCGGTGTCCGGCGGCAGAACGGTGGCCGATGGCGGGGCGGTGGCCGGTGGCGGTGCGTCGGCTCCGCCGTGGTCGTGGGGCAGCGTGGTGGTCACGCCGCGACGCTAGGGTCCCCGCCGCCTCAGCGAGCGCCGCGGGCGGCCGCCTGTGGACGGCGAGCTCCTGGGGGCAGGCTCCTCAGCGCACGGCACCGCAGGGGCGTCCGCCCAGCTCTGCGACGACGACGGCGAGAGCGCCTGGCCCGACGTGCGCGCCGAGCACCGCGCTCACGGGGGTCACGACCGGCTCCACCCCGGTGTCTGCAGCCAGCCGCGCCGCGAGCTCGTCGGCCCGCTCGGGCACGCCCAGGTGGTGCACGGCCACGCCCGGCCGCTCGCACGTCTCCGCGCGCCGCACCGCGAGCTCGACCAGCCGGTCGGTCGCCGCACGCCGCGTCCGGACGCGCTGCGTCATCTCGATCACGCCGTCGCGCATCCCGAGGATCGGCCGCACGCCGAGAGCGGTGCCGAGCGCGGCCGCCGGGGCGGACAGCCGCCCGCCACGGCGCAGGTGGTCGAGCGAGTCCACGAGGAACACGGTCGTGCTCGACTCGGCCACCTGCCGCGCGCGGGCGGCGACGGTCGCGGCGTCGTACCCCTCGGCGGCGCACCGGGCCGCCTCCAGGGCCGCGAACCCGAGGGCCATCGCGACCGTCCGGGAGTCGACCGTTTGCACCGGGATCATGGCGCGCTGCCCGGCGCCCGCGGCCACCTCGACGGTACCGGACAGCGCCCCCGACAGGTGCACGCCGACGACCGCCCGCGCGCCGTCGGCGGCGAGGTCGCGGTAGACGGCCGCGAACTCGGACGGCGCGGGCTGCGACGTGCTCAGTCGCTCGCCCGCGGCGATGCGCGCGGCCACCTCCTGCGGCGTGATGTCCACGCCCTCGCGCCACGACTCCTCCCCCGCCACGACACGGAGCGGGACGACGACGGGCGCGAGAGCGCCGTCGTCGACGGCGGGCAGGCAGGCGGTCGAGTCGGTGACGACGCGGACCGCGCCACGCTCGACAGGGAGATCGGAGGGCATCGGCGGGAGTCTACCGACGCCGCCCGGTCGCCCCGGGCGGCGTCGGCGGTCGTCACTCGTGGTCGTGCGCCTCGTCGCCGTGCGCCTCCACGTCGCCCGAGACCCCGGAGATCTCGTTCGGCGCGACGTCGAGCTCGACCGACTTCCAGACCTCGCCGGAGGCGACGTCGACGGCGTGCACCGACCTCGTCGCCGGGTCGGTGACGTACACCGAGCCGTCGAGGGCGAGCACCGCCGGGCGCGGCTCCTGCCACTCGACGGGCTCCTCCCAGGCGTCGATCACCGGGATCGAGGTCTTGAGCTTCCCGCTCTCCGGGTCGATGACGTGCAGCGCGCCGTCGGTGCCCAGCACCAGCGCCTCGCCGGCGTCGCCCCGGGCGAGGGACCGGAACGTGTAGCTCGAGGGCAGGTCGACCAGCGACAGGTCCCCGCTGCGCGTGTCGACGAGCGAGACGCGCGTGGGCCGCTCCAGCTCGGCGTCAGGGTCCACCTTGTAGTCGCCGAGCACGATCGGCGACTCCTCGGAGCCGGCCTGGTTGCCGATGCGGCCGTAGGCGTCGGGCGCCTGCACCTTGGTGAGCTCGCCGCCCGCGTAGACGAGGACGCCGTCCTCGCAGCCCACGACGACGGCCTCGCCTGCCGCGACCGCCTCGCCGTGCACGCCAGGGCAGTCGTCGCTCGCGGCGATCTCGCGGTCGTCGGCGTCCAGGACTCGCACTCCGGAGCGCGACTCCTCGGTGCCCTCGGTGACGAGGAGCGAGTCGTCGCCCAGCTCGACCGCGACGCCGTGGTGCGCCGACGGCGTCCTCAGCTCGCGGGCGGGAGCCTCGCCCTCGGCCACGTGGGCGGAGTCGAGCACGCGGACCTGGCCTGTCCCGTCGTCGAACAGCACGGTGCGGCCGCCGTGCACGACGACGTGGCCGGGCTCCGCGGCGGCGTAGGTGACGTCGGTGAGTCGCGGTTCGGACGTCCAGTAGTGGTGGTGGTCGCCGTGCGCCTCGGCCCACGCGCCGAGGTCCAGGGCGCGGAACCCGCCGGTGGTGGAGGCGAGCAGGTGGCGGCCGTCGCCGGCGGGGTTGAGGCGGGTGAAGCCCTCGAGCGGCAGGTCGGCGACCTGCTCCAGCGTCTGCGCGTCGAGGACGACGACGCCGCCGTCGTAGGTGAGCGCGATGCGGGCGGTCGCGGCGGACGCCTCGGTGGCCTGCGCGGTCTCCGCGCTGGAGGGCTCGGCGGTGGGCTCCGCCGACGCGGCGCCGCCGGCAGGGTCCGGGGACGCGCAGCCCACCAGCGCGAGGGGGACCGCGAGCGCGAGGAGGCCCGCGGCGGACTGTCGGCGCCGACCGGCGCGGGTGGTGCGGGTGAGGGCAGGCATGGATCTCTCTCCAGGTCAGGGCAGCACGATAGAGCCACATGAGAACGATTCCCATGTGCCCGAGTAGTGAAGCAGATGTGAGAATGGTTCTCAACCGTGGTCCTGCTGCTCGTCGCGCACCTGGTCCCGCGCCGCGCTAGCGTGCGGGCCATGGCCGAGGGGACACCGCCCACCGACGACGCCGACCTCGCCGCTCTGCGAGCGGCCGCCGCACAGGCCGCCGCCGAGGCGGCGGAGGCCAAGGCAGCGGCCGCCCGGGCGGCGCTCGAGGCGGCGGAGGCCGCGCGCAGGGAGGCGCCACAGGCCGCCGGGCAGCCCGATGTCACGACCGCCGACGCGACGCCCCCACCGGAGGACACGGAGGCCGCGACGGCCGACACCGCACCCGCGGCGCCGCCGTCGTACGCCGACGAGGTACGCGCGGGCTACGCCTCCGACGCCCCGACGCTGCCGCTCGGAGCCCTGCTGTCCGGTCCGCTGGGCGGCGACCCGGTTCCCGACGCGACCGTGCAGGTCGGCTTCCCGCTGGCCACGCTCAACCGCCACGGGCTGGTCGCGGGCGCCACGGGCACCGGCAAGACGAAGACCCTGCAGGGCATGGCGGAGGGCCTGTCGGCGCAGGGCGTCCCGGTGTTCCTCGCCGACGTCAAGGGCGACCTGTCCGGGCTGGCCGTCGAGGGCCCGGACGACCCCAGGGTCGCCGAGCGGGCGGCGAGCATCGGGCAGGCGTGGACGCCGACGTCGTACCCGGTGGAGTTCTACTCGCTGGGCGGCCTGGGCACGGGCGTGCCGATCCGCACGACCGTCACCGACTTCGGCCCGCTGCTCCTGAGCAAGGTGCTCGGCCTCAACGCGACGCAGTCCTCCAGCCTGGAGCTGATCTTCCACTGGGCCGACACGCAAAAGCTCGCGCTGCTCGACCTCAAGGACCTGCAGGCCACCATCGCGTACCTCGCCTCCGACGAGGGCAAGCAGGAGCTCAAGGGCATCGGCGGCGTCTCGGCCGCCACCGCCGGCGTCATCCTGCGCGAGATCGTGGGGCTGCAGGCCCAGGGCGGCGACGTGTTCTTCGGCGAGCCGGCGTTCGAGACCGCCGACCTGCTGCGCACCGCGCCGGACGGGCGCGGGCTGATCTCCGCCCTCGAGCTGCCCGGCGTGCAGGACCGCCCCGCGCTGTTCTCCACGTTCCTCATGTGGCTGCTGGCGGAGCTGTTCCAGGAGCTGCCCGAGGTGGGCGACCCCGACAAGCCCCGGCTCGTGTTCTTCTTCGACGAGGCGCACCTGCTGTTCACGGGCGCGTCGAAGGACTTCCTGCAGCAGGTGGTCCAGACGGTGCGGCTCATCCGCAGCAAGGGCGTGGGCGTCTTCTTCGTCACCCAGTCCCCCAAGGACGTGCCGGCCGACGTGCTCGCCCAGCTCGGCAACCGGGTGCAGCACGCGCTGCGCGCCTTCACGCCCGACGACGCGAAGGCCCTGCGCGCCGCCGCCCGCACCTTTCCCACCTCGCCGTACGACCTCGAGCGGCTGCTGCAGTCGCTCGGCACCGGCGAGGCCGTCGTCACCCTGCTCGACGAGAAGGGCGCGCCGACCCCGGTCGCCTGGACGCGCGTGCGCGCGCCCCAGGCCTCGATGGACCCGGCGGCGCAGCAGGTGCTCGACGCGGCCGTCGCGTCGTCGCCCGGCCAGGCGCGCTACGGCGCGGCCGTCGACCGTGAGTCCGCGTACGAGCTGCTGCAGGCCCGCGCCGCGCAGGACGCCGCCACCCGCGAGGCCGCGGAGCGGGCCGCCGAGCTCGAGAAGGAAGGCGGCGCAGGCGCGCAGGCAGGCGGAGGCCGACGCCCGGAAGGCGCCGAAGGCCTCGCGGTCAGGCTCGACGTCGCGCGCCGGCTCACGCAGCCCGGTGGACGCCATCCTCACCACCGTCGGCACGACCCTGGCCCGGGAGATCACCCGCACCGTGTTCGGGACGCGCCGGCGGCGCTGACGCCTCCCCCGGGCGAGGGGCAGTCGGGGTCAGTCGGCCGTCAGCGGCGCGGCGTGCCAGATGCGGTCGAGATAGTCACGCACGGACCGGTCCGAGGAGAAGAAGCCCGAGCGCGCCACGTTGAGCACGGCCGAACGGCTCCAGGCGTCCGGGTCGGCGTAGGCGCGTTCCACCCGCTCCTGCGCGTCAAGGTACGCCTGGTAGTCCGCGAGCACCATGAAGCGGTCCTCGGTGAGCAGGTTGGACACGATCGGCTCGAAGACCGACGCGTCCCCGCCGGAGAACGCGCCGCGCGCGACGAGGTCCAGGGCCCGGCGCAGCGACGCGTTCTCCTCGTAGTACGTCGAGGGCCGGTAGCCCGCCTCCGCGACCGCGCTCGCCTCGGGCTCGGTGAGCCCGAACAGGAAGAAGTTCTCGTCCCCCACCAGCCGCCGGATCTCGACGTTCGCGCCGTCGTCGGTGCCGATGGTGAGCGCGCCGTTGAGCGCGAACTTCATGTTCCCGGTGCCGGACGCCTCCTTGCCGGCCAGCGAGATCTGCTCCGACAGGTCGGCGGCCGGGATCAGCGTCTCCGCGACCGTGACGTTGTAGTTCGCCGGGAACGCGACCCGCAGCACGCGGGACACGTCGGGGTGCGCGGCGACCGCGGCGCCCACGTGGTTGATCAGCGCGATGATCTCCTTCGCCATCACGTAGCCCGGGGCGGCCTTCGCGCCGAAGACGACCGTGCGGGGCGTGACGTCGCCGATCTCGAGCTCCCCGGACGTGATGCGGTCGTAGAGCGTCACGACGTGCAGCAACTTGAGCAGCTGGCGCTTGTACTCGTGCAGGCGCTTGACCATGACGTCGAGCATCGTGGCCGGGTCGATCGCGATGCCGTCGCGCGCGGCCAGGAAGGAGACCAGCCGGTCCTTGTTCGCGGCCTTCACCTCGCGGAACCGGCGGCGGAACTCGGCGTCGTCGGCGAAGGGCTCGAGCTCGCGCAACCGGTCGAGGTCGGTGACCCACCCGTCGCCGATGGCCTCCGTGATCAGGCCCGACAGGCCCGGGTTGGCCAGCTTCACGAACCGGCGCGGGGTCACGCCGTTGGTGACGTTGGTGAACTTCTCCGGCCAGAAGGCGGCGAAGTCGGCGAGCACCTTGTCGCGCAGCAGCTGCGAGTGCAGCTCCGCGACGCCGTTCACGCGGGACCCGCCGACCGTCGCGAGGAACGCCATCCGCACCGACCGCTCGGGGTGCTCAGCGATGATCGACATGCGCCGCACCAGCAGCTCGTTCCCGCCCGAGCGCTCGCGCACCTGGGCGAGGAACTCCTCGTTGATGCGGTAGATGATCTCCAGGTGCCGGGGCAGCAGGCGCCCCACCAGCTCGACCGGCCACACCTCCAACGCCTCCGGCAGCAGCGTGTGGCACGTGTAGGCGAAGCAGCGCTGCGTCACCTGCCAGGCGTCGTCCCAGTCGAACCCGCGCTCGTCCATCAGGATCCGCATCAGCTCCGGGATCGCGATGACGGGGTGGGTGTCGTTGAGCTGGAAGACGATGCGGTCGGGCAGGTCGTGCAGGTCGAAGCCCGGCGGCAGGAGCTGGTCGATGAAGTCGCGGATCGAGCAGGCGACGAAGAAGTACTGCTGCTGGAGCCGCAGCTCCTTGCCCTGGGGCGTGGAGTCCTCCGGGTAGAGCACCTTGGAGATGTTCTCGGCGAACGTCTGGGACCGCACGGCCTCGGCGTAGTCGCCGTAGTTGAAGATCTCGAGGTCGAACGCGTGCGTGGCTCGCGCGCTCCACAGCCGGAGCGTGTTCACGCGGCCGTTCCGGTAGCCCGGCACCATCGAGTTGTACGGGACGCCGAGCACCTGCCAGCCCGGCACCCAGCGCGAGCGCTCGCGACCGTCGTCGTCGGTGTACTTCTCGGTGTGGCCGCCGAAGCCGACCGTGACCTCGTGCTCGGGGTGGGCGAACTCCCACGGGTCGCCGTTGTCGAGCCAGGCGTCCGGTTCCTCGACCTGGCGCCCGTCGACGAACGTCTGCCGGAAGATGCCGTACTCGTACCGGATGCCGTACCCGATCGCCGGCACGCTCATCGTCGCCAGGGAGTCGACGAAGCACGCCGCGAGCCGGCCGAGGCCGCCGTTGCCGAGCCCCGGCTCCACCTCCACCTCGCGCAGCTCGTCGAGGTCGAGGCCCAGGCTGGCCAGCGCCTCCGCGGCGACCTCCTCCAGCCCCGTCGCGATGAGCGCGTTGTCGAGCTGGCGGCCGAGCAGGTACTCCGCAGACAGGTAGGCCACGGCCTTCGCCTGCGTGCGGTACTGGCTCACGGTGGTCTGCATCCACCGGGACATCAGGTAGTGCCGCACCGTGCGCGCGAGCGCCAGGTAGCGGTCGTTGTCCGTGGCCCGCTCCAGGATCGTGCCCTGAGAGAAGTTGAGCTCGTGCAGGTACTCGCGGACGAACCCCTCGACGGTCGGTTCCGGGCTGGTGATCAGAGGCGTGGTCTCGGTCACGTCACGACAGTACACAGCCTCGGTGCGGCCGGCTCGGCCCGACACCGATCTCCCGTCACTCCCCCACGAGCGTCACCAGCCGCGACCTTCCGGTCGCGTCCTTGATCGCCTGCAGCACGACGTCGGCGTGCGGCTCCAGCGCGCTGACCTTGTCCAGCGGCGCGCCCACGACGAGCTGGAACCCGAGCCCCCGCCACGCGCCGACGGCGCGGCCGGCGAACCGGGCGTCGGCCTTGATGAACGCCTCGTCGAGGAAGACCGGCGCGTAGCGCGGCCGCTCCGCCCCGGCGTCGCCGAGCTGGTAGCGCAGGGCCGCGCCGACGATGAAGGCGACCAGCTCCTGCGACTCGCCGCCGGACTTCCCGGCGATGTGGTCGTACACGCTCACGTGGTTGCCCTCGAGGTCCACGCACTCCGCGCTGACCCGCACGTGGTCGCGCACGTCCACGAGGCGCCGCCGCTCGGGGCTGTCCGGACGGATGCGGTCGATCAGCCGGCGCATCTTCTCGTACCGTCGCTCGTGCTCGGCGAGCGGGACGTCGCCCGCCGGCGCCGTGGCCAGCTCGCGCAGCCGCCTCCGGAAGGAGACGACGTCGCCCGCCTCGACCGGGGTCGCGGTGATGCGCAGCCGGTGGGCCTCGTCGCGGAACGGGAGCGTCGCGAGGATCGCGTTCACGGGCTCCATGCGGTCACGGATCTCCGCGACCGCCTGCGCGATGCCGTTGTTCAGCCGGGCGAGCTGGTCGCCGGACATCTGCCGCAGGTGCGCCGACCACCGGTCCCGCAGCCGGTACAGCTGCTGGTACTCCAGCTCCTCGTAGATCCGGAGGAAGTCGGCGTACGCGCCGTCCGGGTCGGCGCTGCGGTTCGGGTCGGGCCAGGTGTCGTTGAACCGCTCGAACAGCGCCGTGAGGGCCGCACGTGCCGCGCGCTCCGACTCCTCGGCCGCGTCGCGCTCGTGCTGCAGCTCGCGCACGACCGCGGCCACGGCGGTGGTGAGGTCCGCGAGGCCGCTGCCCGACGCGCCCGCCACCCCGGACCAGCCGACCTGCGCCATGAGCTCGCCCAGCCGTCGCTCCTGCTCGCTGGTGAGCTCGACGCCCTCGTCGTCGGCGCGGTCGACGGCGTCCGCGACCTGGTCCACCTGGTCGCTGAGCTGCTCCCACGCGGCGCCGAGCTCGGTGACGCGCTGCTGCGCTGCGGCCCGCTCCCGGTACAGCTCGTCGACCCGGGCGCGCAGGGCGTCCTCGTCCGCCTTGAGCGCGCGCAGCACGTCCGAGCCGGCGACGAGCGCCTCGAGCCGCTCCCGCCGCTCGGCGAGCCGTTCCTCGGCGCCGCGCACGTCGACGTCGTCCCAGGCGGCGCGGAGCGCGTGGCTGTACGCGACGAAATGGTCGGCCTCGCCCTTCTGCCGCAGCCGGGCGCCCGCCAGCGCCTCCGAGGCCTGCCGCAGCTCCTGGTGCGCGGCACCGATCTGGTCGGCGAGCTGCTCGAGCCGCCGGTGGTTGCTGAACCCCAGCGCCGACGCCCGGCCCTGGCCGCCGTGCGCGCCCCGCCGCCCCTCCGACGTCTGACCCGACCGCGTGAGCGCCAGGTCGTGGCGCGCCAGCTCGGTGGGGTCGTCCACGCACACGTAGGCGAACCGCTCCGCCAGGCGCCCGGCGAGCCAGCCGCCGAACGGTCCGGCCTTGACCTCGAGCCTCCCCGGCAGCAGGGCGCGGTCGGACTCCTCGTGCAGCGCGAGACCGGTGGGGACACCCTCGAAGCGCACGCGGACGGGCGAGCGGACGGTGTCGATCGCGGAGCGGAACGCGTCCAGGCGCGCCTCGTCGACCAGCACGGTGACGGCGAAGCCCCCGAGAGCGAGCCCGATCGCGTCGCGCCACGGCTCGTACTCGCCGCGCACCTCCAGCAGCTCGCCGACGAACGGCACGTCGTCCGGTCGCAGCCCGGCGGCCCGCGCCAGCGCCTCGCGCGCCTCGTGCAGCTCGCGTGGCACGTTGCCGCGGCGTGCCTTGAGCGACGCCTCCTCCCGCTCCAGCTCGGCCAGGGACCGCATCGCCTCCTTCTCGCGCTCCGCGGCCTCGACGACCGCCTCGGACAGCGCGTCGGTGTGGGTGTCGCGCTCGTCGAGGTACCGGCGGGCGTCGGCGTGCAGGGCGTCCAGCTCTCGGCGCGAGGAGGCCTCCCGCTCCAGCGGCGCCAGGTGGCCCTCCAGCTCGGCGCGGGCGCGCCGCGTCTCGGCCAGCCGCTGCTCGGCCGTGCGCACGTCGCGCTCCGCGGCCTCGATGGCGTCGCCGCCGTTGCGGCGCTGGTCGGTGCGCACCTGCTCGAGCTCGCCCTGGGCGGCCGCGAGCCGCTCCTCGGCGACGGCGACCCGCTCGGCCGCGGCCTTGTGCTGGGCCCGGTTCTCCGCCTCGCCCGCCCGCAGCAGGTCGAGCTGGGTGCGGTCGCGCCAGGCCGTGAACGGCGTGATCCGGGCCGACTCCGTGCCGGCCTGGCCGCCGTCGGGCCCGAGCGCGTCCACCAGGAGACGCCGCGCGACGGCGGCGTCGGCCGCCGCCCGGTGCTCGAGCATCGGGCGCAGCACGTCCACCTGCCGTTGCGCCGTGTCCATCTCGGCGCGGACCTCGCTGAGCTCGTCGAAGTGCTCGACGGCGCGCTCCGCCACCCGGATCGTCTCGGGCTCCTCGAGCACCATCGCCTTGTAGAGCGAGTCCACGGTGGTGATCTGCTGGCCGGCCTGGATGCGGCCCAGCAGCTGCATCGCCTTCTCGCCGTCGCCCGCGGCGCCGATGCCGAGCGCGGCGTGCAGGCGGGTGGCGAACGCCTTGTCCGTGTCGAACGTCGTCAGCCCCGCCGCGGTGAGCCCGGCCTTGCCGAACCGCTGGGCCGCGAGCGGCTCGAGGCCGCGCAGGCTGAAGTCCGCGTCGACGACGGCGCGCACCGCCACCGTCTCGTCCGTGCGCTGCGCGCCGCGGGGCACGTACCAGGCACGGAGGGCCGTGAACCGCTCGCCCGACTGCGAGGACCAGGTCATCGCGATCGCCGACCAGGTGTCCGACGTCTCCCCGCGCAGCACCCGGTCCTTGGCGCGCGCCGACCCCGCCGTGCGCTCCTCGTCGAGCTTGCCACGCGCGTAGGAGACGACGTTGCGCTGCTCCTGCCCGCGCGCCCGCCCGCTCGTGGCCGTGTTCGACGCCCCGTTGAACGGCGTCGTGTGGCTCATCATCAGGGCGATGTAGGCGTCGAGCAGGGTCGACTTGCCGGACCCGGACGCGCCCGTGAGCAGCGTCGTCGTGCCCGCGAACCGCACCTCGTGGTAGCCGTGGTAGCCGCCCCAGCTCACCAGCTGCATGGAGCGCGCCGTCCACTGGCGCCCGTCCGACGCCGTCGGGATGAGCCCGAACAGCGACTGCTGCATGCGGGGGGCGGCGACCTGCTCCGCCGGGTCGCTCGTGATCGTCACGCGCGGGCCTCCTCGTCCTCGTCGACCTCGTCGGTCTCGTCGTCCGTCCCGTCGACGCCGGCGCCCCCGACGTCGGGCTCGACCACGGCCCCGCCGCGCAACCACGCCGTCAGCTCCCGCAGCCGCTCCACGGGCAGCAGGATCTCCACGACCGGCTGCACGCGGTAGCGCCCCTCGGCGACCTCGTCGAGCACGTGCTCGCGCACGAGCGTCGCGATCGCGTTGTCGACCTCGCGCCGCCGCGCCGCCAGGTTGGTCTCGTCCGCGGCGAGGAAACCGAGGGCGTAGTCGACCAGCTCCTCGGCGTCCACGTGCGCGGCCCGCTCCCCCGCGCCCTGCTCCTGCCGGAAGCGGTTGCGCGCGAACAGCATGAGCAGCGTCTCGACCCGCTTGTACGGCTCGTCCTTGAGCAGCACCGGGATGCTCAGCCCGGCCTCGCGGACCTGCCGCTTGTACGCGATCTCGTAGTCGCGGTCGACGACGAGCTCCACGAACAGGTCGTGGCAGCGAGAGGCGAGCACGTTCTGGTGCGCCAGCAGCGCCTTCCACTCCGTGGGGTGCGCCGCCGCGGACAGGTACCGCCGCTGCAGCACGAGCGCCAGCGCACGGCGCGCCTCGTACGGCAGCACGCCCGTGTCGCCGGCGAACAGCGCCGCGTCGTCGTCCGCCATCGCGGGCGCCTCGAAGAACGGCGTCGGGTCGACCACCGTGTCGGTCGCCGGCTCGGTCGTCGTGTCGGTCATGCGTCCTCCTCGTCGTCGCGCTCGTCGCCGGGCTCGTCGCCGGGCAGGTCTCCGGACACAGCGAGACCCACGCGCGGCACCACCAGGTCGCGCGTGCTGCCGTCGGCGCGCACGGCCGTCACGCGGCGCAGCCGCGCCGCCGGCACGTCGCCGATCCCGTCGTCGCCCCCGCCGCCCGAACCGAGGGCCTCGTCGAGCGCGTCCGGCGCCGCGAGCTCCAGGTAGCCCAGCAGCTCCACGGGTCGGCGCAGCTCCGCCGGCCCCGCCGCGAACACCTCGTCGGCCGTGGCGCCACCGCGCTCGCGCAGCACCCGGGCGGCGTGGGCGCTGGTCTCCTCGTAGCGCGGGCCGCCCATCCCGCGCAGGCCGCCCAGGATCTCCCCCGGTGCGCCCCCGGCGTCGTGGCCCGGGTCGTCGAGGTCGGCCAGCGCGTCGGGCGGCGTGTCGGGTCGCAGGTCGTGCAGCTGCGCCCGGAACCGGCCGAGACGCGCGCGCTCGAGCCAGCGCAGCGGCTCGACGCGCGCGGCCCGCCCCGACGTCGGGAACCACTCCGCCATCGCCGCGGTCGCCTCGCGCAGCGCGGCGTCCAGCTCGCGGTCGCGCAGCGGGTTGTGCACCGTGAGCTGCTGCGTGATGGTCCGTGAGGCCCGCGCCTGCGCGTCGAGCACGCCGTCGACGGCGGCGAGCAGCTGGGAGTACAGGGCCCGTACCGACTCCCGGCGGTCGGCCGGCAGGTCCGCGGCGAACGGGTGCGCGAGCACCGCCCGGACCCGCTCGTCGACCTGACCGAGCAGCTGCGGGTCGCGCAGCAGTTCCATCGCCCCGGAGAAGGCGCGACCCTCGGGCGTGCGCTCCATGAGCGAGTCGGAGGCCTCCAGGTAGGCGCCCAGCACCTCGCCGGTGGGGCGCTCGTCCTGGCGCAGGCTCGTGACGATGCTGCGCTGCAGCTCGGCGATCGACTCGGCCACGCGGGCGAAGTCGGCGGGCAGCTCCCGCACCAGCGCGGCCACGTTGTCGAACTGCTCGACCAGCCGGTCCGTGGGCGCCTGCACCACGGGGCCGCCGGCCTCGAGCCGGGCCAGCTCGGCCTCGGCCTCCGCGATCTCGTCGCGGGCGCGGGCGACCTGCTCCCGCAGCGCCCTCTGTTGCGACTCGCGGTCCGGTCGGGCGTCGCGCGCGAGCCCGTCCAGGGCCACGAGCAGCGTGCGGATGCGCGACTCGCTCACCAGGGCGCGCGCCCCCTGGGTGCGGTCGACGAACGCGAGCGCCTCCGCCGCGTGCGAGCTCACCTGGTACTGCTCGACGCCGTCGTCGTCGAGCGCCCGCACCAGCCAGCGGCCCGCCACCCAGCGCGAGCACAGCGCGCGGGCGGCGTCGTCGGGCACGTCGTGGCCGACGGCCCGCGCCTCGGCGAGCAGGTCCTCGACCTCCACGTGCATCTGCTCGGTCGGCACGGTGGCGCGCCCGGGCGTGAAGATCAGCGACAGGAGGGCGACGACCAGCGGCCCCTCCTTGCGGTGCAGGAGGGCGAGCGAGGGCGTGCCGAAGGCGCCCCGGCTGCGTGCCAGGGCGCCCTCGAGGCGGACGGTCGCCAACTCAGACGACGATGTTGACGAGCTTCGGCGCGCGCACGATCACCTTGCGCACCGGCGCCCCGTCGATGGCGCGGACCACGTTCGGCTCCGCCAGGGCGGCGGCCTCCAGGTCGGCGTCCGAGATGGACGGCGCCACCTCGAGGCGACCGCGCACCTTGCCCTTGACCTGCACGACGCACGTCACGGTGTCCTCGACGAGGTACTGCTCGTCGGCGGTCGGGAACGGCTCGCGCGCCAGCGAGCCGTCGTGCCCGAGCCGCTGCCACAGCTCCTCCGCGATGTGCGGGGCGATCGGCGCGACCATGAGTACCAGCGGCTCGACGGCCGCGCGCGGCACCCGGTCCAGCGACGTGAGGTGGTTGTTGTACGTGATGAGCTTCGCGATCGCCGTGTTGGGCCGCATGTGCTCCATCTCGACGCGCACGTCCGCGATCGCCCGGTGCATCGCCCGCAGCGTGGCGGTGTCGGGCTCGTCGTCGGTCGCGACCAGCGCGCCCGTCTCCTCGTCCACGACGTTGCGCCACAACCGCTGCAGGAAGCGCTGCGAGCCGACGACGGCGCGCGTCTCCCACGGGCGCGACAGGTCCAGCGGGCCCATCGACATCTCGTACACCCGGAACGTGTCGGCGCCGTACTGCTCGTACATCTCGTCCGGCGTGACGACGTTCTTCAGGGACTTGCCCATCTTCCCGTACTCGCGGTTCACGGGCTCGCCGCGATACGTGAAGCCGGTCTGCTCGTCGCCCTCGACCTCGCCGGCGGACACGTAGGCGCCGCGGGCGTCGGTGTAGGCGTACGCCTGGATGTACCCCTGGTTGAACAGCTTGCCGAACGGCTCCAGCGAGGACACGTAGCCCAGGTCCAGCAGCACCTTGTGCCAGAACCGCGCGTACAGCAGGTGCAGCACGGCGTGCTCGACGCCGCCCACGTACAGGTCGACGCCGCCGGCCGGGCCGGACGTCGCGTTGTGGCGCGGGCCCAGCCAGTACGACTCGAGCTCCGGGTCGACGACGGCGGTGCCCTTCGCGGGCCCGTCGGTGGAGTCCGTCGGGTCCAGGTAGCGCAGGTAGTACCAGCACGACCCGGCCCAGTTGGGCATGGTGTTGGTGTCGCGGCGGTAGGTCTTCGGCCCGTCGCCCAGGTCCAGGGTGACGCGCACCCACTCGTCGTTCCGGCCCAGCGGGGCCTCGGGCGACGAGTCGGCGTCGTCCGGCTCGAACGTGCGCGGCGCGTAGTCGGGCACGTCGGGCAGGTCGACGGGCAGCATGTCGGCCGGGATCGCGACCGGGCGGTCGTTCTCGTCCCACAGGATCGGGAACGGCTCGCCCCAGTAGCGCTGCCGGCTGAACAGCCAGTCGCGCAGGCGGTAGGTGGTGGTGCCCTCGCCCGCGCCGCGGGCCTGCAGCCACGCGACGATCCGGTCCTTGGCCTCGGTGACACCCAGCCCGTCCAGGCTGATCTCGTCGTTCGAGGAGTTCACCGCCACGCCGTCGCCCGTGTAGGCGCCGGCGAAGCCGTCCGGCAGGCCGCCCGCGGGCTCGACCGTGCGGATCACGGGCAGCTCGAACGCCTCGGCGAAGTCGAAGTCGCGCTGATCGCCGCCCGGCACGGCCATGATCGCCCCGGTGCCGTAGCCCATCAGCACGTAGTCGGCCGTGAAGACCGGGACCGTCGCACCGTTGACGGGGTTGACGGCCAGGTGCCCGGTGAAGACGCCGGTCTTCTTGCCCGCGTCGGCCTGCCGCTCGACGGCGGTCTTCGCGGCGGCCTCGCGGCGGTACGCGGCGACGGCCTCGACGGGCGTCGCGTGCCCGACGGTCCACACGTCGCGGGTGCCGTCGGGCCAGGCCGCAGGGACCTCGTCCAGGAGCGGGTGCTCGGGCGCCACGACCATGAACGTCGCGCCGAACAGCGTGTCCGGGCGGGTGGTGAACACCTCGACCTGCGCGCCGGCGCCGGCCGCGTCGTAGTCGCTGGTGCCCACGACGTCGAAGCGGACGTTCGCGCCCGTGGAGCGGCCGATCCAGTTGCGCTGCATCGACTTGACCTTCTCCGGCCAGTCGATGAGCTCCAGGTCGTCGGTCAGCCGGTCCGCGTAGGCGGTGATCCGCATCTTCCACTGGCGCAGGGACTTCTGGAAGACGGGCATGTTGCCGCGCTCGGAGCGACCGTCGGCCGTGACCTCCTCGTTGGCCAGCACGGTGCCCAGGCCGGGCGCCCAGTTGACGGGCGACTCGTCGACGTAGGCCAGGCGCTGCGCGTCCAGCACGTCGCGTCGCTCGTCGTCGGACAGCGCCGCCCAGACGGCGCCGCCGTCGTTGTCGCCACCATTCCGCTCACCCCAGGGCCCGGGGACGGCCCGCGCCCCGGACTCCAGCTCGGCGCGCAGCTCGCTGATGCGGCGGGCGCGGCCCGTGCCGCCGTCGGCCTCGGCGTCGTACCAGGAGTCGAAGATCTGCAGGAAGATCCACTGCGTCCAGCGCACGTACTCGGGGTCGATCGTGGCGAACGTGCGCCGCGAGTCGTGTGCCAGGCCCATGCGGCGCAGCTGGCGCTTCATGGTGACGATGTTCTGCTCGGTGGTGGTGCGCGGGTGCTGACCCGTCTGCACCGCGTACTGCTCGGCGGGCAGGCCGAACGCGTCGTAGCCCAGCGCGTGCAGCACGTTGTCGCCGCACATCATGCGGAACCGGCCGACGACGTCCGTGGCGATGTAGCCCAGCGGGTGCCCGACGTGCAGCCCCGCCCCGGACGGGTACGGGAACATGTCCATGATGAAGAACGGGGCGCCCGTGCCGTGCGCGCCGTCGCCGTCCGTGAGCTCCCCCGACGGGTTGGCCGCCCAGAAGGTGCCGCGCTCCTCCCAGAGGTCCTGCCAGCGCTCCTCGATCTGCTGCGCGAGGGCGGGCGTGTAACGGTGGACGGGCTCGTGTGAAGAAGCGGTCGGAGCCTCGGATCGGGAAGGTGCGGTGTCGGGCGTGCTCACCCGGCGAGTCTACCGGCCGGGACCGCAGGCCCCAGCCGGATATTCACACCCCGAACGACTCGACGAGCGGCCCTCCGACGGCCAGCAGCAGCCAGCCGACGGCGACGACGTAGCCGATGATCAGGACCAGGCCGCGGTTGCGCACGACGGCGCGCCGCAGCCCGTCGCTCGCGGGCAGGTGGCCCTCCTGCACGGCGTGCACCACCTGGAACCACAGCAGCGGCCACATGATCGTCCAGACGACCATGCAGGCCGGGCACAGCCGCACCAGCGCGTAGAAGCTCGACCACATGAGGAAGAAGATGAGCAGCTGCGCGAGCACTGTCGCGGCGAGCAGCGACCGGTGGTACCACCGCGGCAGCCGGGCCCCGGCGAGCAGCACCACGCCCGTGGTGATCACCACGGGGAAGGCGGCGACGCCGATGTAAGGGTTGGGGAATCCCAGCAGCGTGCCCTGCCAGGACATCATCGCGACGCCGCAGTCGAGGAAGACGTTGAAGCTGCAGCTCGTCACCCGGTTCGGGTCGAGCAGCTTGAGGTACTCCTCGATGGCCAGCCACGACGCCGCCCCGAAGCCGATGCCGCCCAGCACCGTCAGCAGCACGCCGTACGTGCGGGTGGTCAGGCCACGCGGGCCGGGTCTGGGCGCAGCCTCCCCCGCGGCGTCGTCGGGGAAGTCGTGGGTCTCGTCGCGCACGCTCGGGCTCACGGGCGCGACCGTACCGCATTCCGCTGGGGGCTCCGTCCGAGCATGAGCAATGTCGAGCCGGAGGGCGACCACCTGATCCATGACGCTCGCCTTGCCGCATCCGCTCTCACGATCGTCAGGCAACACGTGCGCAGCCCGCGCCACTGATCCGACCCGCGCCATCGACAATGTGGTGCCGGATGGCCGTCTCGCTCGTTCATACCGGTAGATCGATCAGCCCAGGTCCCGGCCTGATGGTCGACGTCAGCGCCCTTCAGCCTCGCGAGCCATGGCTTCTCCACGCTCGGTCAGGCGCAATCGGAACCCCTCACCCATCGGCCTCCATTCGAGTTCATCCAGCTCGGCCCTAGACCGGAACAACCAGTCGCTCGCCGTGCCGGGCCAGTCTTCGAAACCGGAATGCCCAAGGCGCCCTGGCACCATCAGTCCGTTCGAGAACAGCCGCCCCAGGATCTTGATCGCGCGCTCTTTGGATTCATCAGAAAGGTCGCCGCGAGTTGTGAACCACACGACATTGTGGAGCGAGACCCAGTCATCGAGTCCATCGTCCAAGAACTCGGAGACGATCTCGTCATCCTCCATCGATGTGCACCTTTCGCTCCCGACCCACGACGGGCAAAATTTCAATCGTCGCACCGCCAGATTTCGACGAGGTACGCCACTGAATCCGAGTGCCGTCCGCCAACTCGAACGCATCGGAAACTTTATCACCGCGAGGCTCGACCCGCTTCGCCCCTGCGGACCAACTGTTGAAGACCTCCCTGAGTTCGGCATTCGACGGAACCGTCTTCACGTACTTGTTCTTCGGATTCTGACCCGGATCAAGCCTTCGGAAAGACGTCATCAGTTTGTCAAGCGTCACCGAGGCGCCCACCGTCGGCGTACACACGTTATGAACGAGGATCGCGTCGGCGCCGACGTGATAGGTGTGGAGGCCCAGAACGGCGAGGTTGTATGCCGATCCTTTGCGCGCGGTCCGGACATCGAGCCCAGCAACTGCCAGTTCAGTTCCGTCGGGCCCCAGCACCTTCTCCCCTGCTGCGAGGTCCCGGGCGTCCTCGAATGCACGGTCGGTCGACGACCAGAACGGGTGGTCGGCAGTCGTGGAGATCGTGTCCCCGTCGGCGAGCCTGAGGTCGACGAGCGTGTCCTGATGGACGAACGTGTCGAGCACCCGACGCGGGCCGCTCACGCCGGACTCCGGATCGGTCGCGCGGACGTAGTCGCCCGGCCGGACGTCTTGGATCGGCTGGTGCGTGCCGTCGGCCATCAGGACGCGCGTCGAGCCGGCGAAGGACGCGAAGCACCCGGCCGGCGCGACGACCGGGACCTTCTTCCCCTTCGTCGCGGTGAACTTCACGATCTTCTCGACGGCCTTGACGACCGCCGGGATCGTCCGCACGACCTTGATGGCTTTCCCGACGGGCAGCACGTTCACGAGGGTCATCACGCACGCGAGGATGTCCGCCTCACTGAAGCACTTCTCCACGTCCTCCAGGCCGATCAGACCCTTCACGATCGGCCAGAGCTCCTGGATGATCAGCTCCTGAAGGTCGGCATCGACCGCACCCGCGGACTCATGCGCCATCGAGTCCAGCGGCGTCGGCGGTTCTGGGGCGGCGGCACCGCCGACCGTCCGCGTCAGGCAGATCTCGGCGTCCGTGGCCCCCTGCTCCGTCTGCTCGGAGTAGACGTCGCTGTCGATGACGCATCGGCCGAAGGCACCGTCCATGGCCCCGCCAAAGGCCACGATCGTCTGGTTCTCGGCGATCCCTCCCGCAGGTATCCATCGAGGTCCGACTCGAAGCGCAGGCGCCCCAGGCTGTACTCCGACTCGAAGTAGAGGATCCGCCCCTGCAGGACGGCGTCCCCGAACTTCTCGTACTCGTCCGCACGCTCGGGCTTGCCCGAGACGAACTGCCGCGGCCCGTCGTAGCCGACCCTCGGATCCTCGGACTCCTCGCCCGTCACCGCACCAGTGCTCACGAACCGGATCTCTGAAGGCTCCACCCCGGTGACTGAAGACCCGACGTCGTGGCTCGCGCCGTCGATCGACACGTCGTCGTCGTGCCCGTCCTCCGAGCCGGGACGACCCTCGCCGACGCCGTTCACGTCCCCGCCCAGCGCGCGGTAGGTACGCGCGTAGGAGTCGAGGGTGTCGGTGGCGATGGCAGGATCGCCCGCGGCAGCGGCATGGTCGAGGACGCCGCCGGCGCCCACGTGCTCGTCGATCGCCTCCAGCTCGTCCAGGACCGAGGCGGCCGTGAAGTCCTTCGGAACCTTGTCCGGATACTTCTGGCGGACCTGAACGACCGCCTGTTCCACGAACCGCTCGACGTCGGGCAGCTTGTCCAGCTCGGCGCTCGCGTCCACCACAGGAACGCCGCGGTCCGTGGGCGACGGCGTCGAGGACGACGGCAGGGACGCCGGCGTCGGCGGCTCCGACGGCCCGGTGCAACCGGTCGCGACCACGGCGAGCGCCGCGGTCGTCATCATCACGACCGCTCGGACCGCCCGAGCACCGAACCTGCGTGCACCCACGTGGCGCCTCCTCGCTCCCGCTGACGTGTGCGGGCCGGAGGCTAGGCGAGATCGTTGCCCGCGAGCACGACCGGTCAGCTGGCGGACGCGCGCTGCCGACCGAACGCCAGCACCATCGCCAGGCCCACGAGGGTGAGCGCCAGCCCGACCCACGCGGGCGCCAGGTAGCCGTATCCCGCGGCGATGACGAGCCCACCGAAGAAGGCGCCGCTCGCGTTGCCGATGTTGAGGGCGGAGTGGCACAGCGCCGCGCCGAGGGACTGCGCGCGCGGCGAGAGGTCCATGAGGCGCGTCTGCATCGCCAGGCCGAGAGTCTGCGACGTGACGGCCAGCAGGAACAGTCCGACGACGGCGGGAACGGGCGACGTCCCGACCAGCGCGAACAGGACCAGGGACAGCGCCGTGGCGACGAACCCGCCGATCACCGTACGCAGCACGTTCCGGTCCACCAGCTTGCCGCCGAGCAGCGTGCCGACGGTCATGCCCACCCCGAACACGGCGAGCACCCAGGGCACGGCGCTCTCGGACATGCCCGCGACCTTGGTGACGGTGGGCGCGACGTAGGTGTAGACGGCGAACAGCCCGCCGAAGCCGACCGCACCGGCCGCGAACGAGATCCACAGCGGGCCGTTGCGCAGGGTGCCGAGCTCCTGCCGGACGCTGGAGTCCACCGGCCCGTGCTCGGGGACGAAGCGCCAGATGCCGAGGAGGGTGACGGCACCGAGCACCCCGATGACGACGAACGCGGCGCGCCAGCCGAGGTTCTGCCCCACGGCGGTGGACAGCGGCACCCCGATGACGTTCGCGATCGTCAGCCCGGTCATCATCATCGACACGGCATGGCCGCGTCGGCCCGGCCCTGCCACCGCGGCGCCGACCGCGGCGCCGACGCCGAAGAACGCGCCGTGCGGCAGGCCTGCGAGGAACCGCCCGACGACCAGGCTCTCGATCCCCGGGGCGGCCGCCGACAGCACGTTCGCCACCGTGTAGAAGCCCATGAGGCACAGCAGCAACCGCTTGCGGGACATCCGCGCCGCGGCGACGGTCAGCAGCGGCGCGCCGACCACGACGCCGACGGCGTACGCGGTGATCGCGTGGCCCACCACAGGGTCGCTGACGCCCAGGTCCGCGCCGATCTGCGGCAGCAGGCCCATCGTCGCGAACTCGGTGGTGCCGATCGTGAACCCGCCGACGGCGAGCGCGAACAGCGCGGCCCCGACGTGCTCGGGGCGGGGTGCGCGCGCGGAGGCAGCGCTCGTGCTCGAAGGCGTGGTCGTCGAGGTCACTCGCCTCTCCTCGGGATCGGTCGGGCACGCCGCGGGGCAGAGCGCGCTCGAATCGTTTCGAGACGAGGCGTCGACGGCGGTGCGCCGTCCAGCGCTCACGTCGTCGGGGAACCGGGACAGCCTACGCGCGCACGACCCAGATGCGCGACGCCGCCAGCAGCCCGAGGTCGACGCCGACCTCGCGCCCGTCCGCCTCCCACGCCACGCCGACCGTCCCCGCGAACTCCCGCCGCGACGTCAGCCGCACCGGCAGGTCGAGGTCGATGCCGAGGTCCGCCAGGTACCGCAGCGCCTCGGGGTCGGCGTCGGAGATCCGGGCGACCACTCCCCCGGCCCCGGCCTCGAGGTCGACCAGCGGCACCGCCTCCGGGCGCACCACCCGCCCGTCCGCGAACGGGATCGGGTCGCCGTGCGGGTCGCGCTCCGGGTGACCGAGCCGCGCGGAGATGCGCTCGACGAGCCGGTCGGACACGGCATGCTCCAGCACCTCGGCCTCGTCGTGCACCTCGTCCCACGCATACCCGAGGTCGCGCACCAGCCACGTCTCCAGCAGCCGGTGCCGCCGCACCATCCCCAGCGCATAGCGCCGGCCCAGCTCGGTGAGCCAGACCCCGCCGTAGGGCTCGTGGCCCAGCAGGCCCTGCGTCGTCAGGCGACGCACCGTCTCGGAGACGGTGGACGGGCCCACGCCCAACCGGTCTGCCAGCAGCCCCGTCGTGACCTTCTCGTCCGACCACTCCTGCGCCGACCAGACCGCCTTGAGGTAGTCCTGGGCGACGGGGGTGAGCTCGTCCGGGTCGACGGCCTGCGGCGGCGAGGTGGGGGTGGGTGAGGTGGGTTCGGGCACGGTCCGAGCCTATCCGGGCGCCCGCCCCTACGACCCGAGCGCCTCGTCGGCCGGCGGCACGACGGCGGGCACCGGCTCGCGCTCACCCACCGTCGCCGCGCCGTCGGGCGTCACGCTCACGACCTGCACGTCGAGCATCCGTCGCGTCGCGGGGTCGAACCGCAGCACGGTCATCTCGGCCGTGCCGTGCAGCGGCCCGACGGTCGGCTGGTTGGGCGCCGCGCCGGCGGTGGACCCGTTGACGTACCGGATGCCCTGGCCGACCTGCTCCGGCCCGGACCGGCTGTGCGTGTGGCCGGACACCTGGAACGGCACGCACCCGGTCTCGAGGGCGTCGAGGCCCACGGGCGGCGTATGGATCAGCAGCAGGTCGACGCCGTCGGAGTCCTCGCAGGCGGTCGTGGCGAGGTCCGCCGCCTGCTGCTCCGGAGTGCGCTCACGCGCGACGTTCGTCCCCACGCCGACGCGGGTCTCGAGCGCGTCCCGGTCGCCGAGGATCCGCACGCCCTCGACGTCCACCACCTGGCCGTCGAGGATGGTCTGGCCGTGCGCCGCCTCCTGGTCGGACGTGACCTGCGAGTCGTGGTTGCCGTCCGCCACCACCATCGGCACGCCGCGCGGCACGGCCGACGCGAACGAGTCCACGCAGACCTTCTCCACCGACGTGCCGTTCATGGTGGTGTCGCCCGCGTTGAGCACGACGTCGGCGCCCGAGCGCTCGATCGTCGTACGGATCAGGGGCGTCATCCCGGTGTTGCAGTGCAGGTCGGAGATGACGACGAACGTCACCGGCTCGTCGTCGCCGCTCCCGCTCGGCACGGCGCGCGGCGGCGCGACCGGCGCGGTGGGCTCGGCCGGGCCCGGGGACGCGAACTGGGTGCCCGACTCGGTCGCGGACGCCACCGCCTCGGAGGCGAGCCGGGCGTCCCACGCGGCCGACAGGTCGTCGTTCGCGCTCGCGTAGAAGTCCTCGTTGTCCTGGTACAGCGTCACGAGCTGCCCGCCGTAGGTGTCGATGACGCCCGCGAGGCGGCCGGTGATCCGCGCCCCCTCGAGCGCCGTCCCGGCGAAGACCGGCGACGCGGGCTGCCCCTGGGTGGTGCTGCCGACGGCGCCCGACGACACCGTCGTCACGACGAGGGCCACGACCGCCACGCCCGCGACGATCTCCCCCGTCCGGGGGGCCATCGCGTCGGCGAGCTCGCGCCGCCGCCCTGGCCCCAGCAGCCAGCGCACCGCGAACCCGGCCGCGACCAGGGCCGCGGCGGCGCCCAGCGAGCGCCACAGGGCGTTCTCCACCAGCGCGAGGGCGACGCTGCGCACGGCGACGTCCGGGCTGGAGAAGAACTGCAGGTAGCTCTCGAGGTCCTGGCTGAGGGCGGTGAGGGTGTTGGCCGCGCCGACCGTCGTCAGGTCGGCGGGGATCTCCTTGACCACCACGTCGACTCCCAGCCCGAGCGGGAGCGGCGAGTCGATCTCCAGCGTGCCCAGCGGGCCGAGGTCGACCACGACCAGGCTGTCGTTGGTCACGGAGTAGACGGCCTCGTGGGGCCCGAAGCCGAGCTCCGCGGTGGCGGTGCTGACCCCGAAGACGAGGCAGGCCACGGCCGCGGTCACCCCGGCGAGGGCCCAACGCACCCAGCGCGACGGCGTCCGGCGCGCGCGCCTGGTCCGGCGGCCGGGCGGCGTCTCGTCCGTGTCCACCGCCGCGGCGGCCGGGGCGTCCGCGGCGGTGGCGTCCGAGGTGTCCGCCGAGGTGGGCTCGTCGTGCTGGTCGCTCATCGCGTCCACCCTCGCCGAACGCGGACGGCGGCGCCACCGTCCTCGCCGGTGGCGCCGCCGTCGCGCGGTGTGACCCTGCCCTCAGGGCACCGTCCGGCCCTACGGATTCAGGAGTCCGGTCAGGACACCGTGCTCAGGGCTCCGTGCTCAGGGCTCCGTGACGCGCAGCGTCGTCAACGCGATCCCCGCGGCGACCAGCACCGCGACGAAGCCGATCGCGGACGTCACGACGACGCCGCTGCCGAACGCCGCGTGCGCGGAGTCGAGCAGGGCCTGCGCCTGGCCGGCCGGCAGGTCGGCCGCGACGCTCGTCGCGCCGCCGAGGGTCTCGGCCGCCGACGCCGCGTCCGCGGCGGGCACGCCCGAGGGCACGACGACGTTCGCGTGGTACGACCCGGTGAGGATCCCGCCGAGGACCGCCGTGCCGAGCACGGCGCCGACCTCGTACGCGGTCTCGGAGATCGCCGAGGCCGCGCCGGCCTTGGCGGCGGGCACCGTCGAGACGATGAGGTCGTTCGACACCGTCTCGGCCGAGCCGACGCCGATCGCCAGGACGACGAACGCGAGGCCGAGCCAGCCGGCCTCGCCGCGCCCGGCGACGAGCGCCGTGACGAGGTAGCCGACGGCGGACAGCGCGAGCCCGGCGGCGACGACGCGCGACGGCCGCACGCGCCGCACGACCTTCACCACCGACAGCCCCGCGACGACCATCGCCACGGTGCCCGGCAGCAGCACGAGGCCCGCCTGCACCGGCGACAGCCCGATGACGAGCTGCAGGTCCTGCGACACGAAGAACAGGAAGCCGACCAGCGAGAACACCGACAGGAGGTTCACCAGCACGCTGCCGGTGAACGCGGGCACGGCGAACAGCCGCACGTCGAGCATCGGGCTCCGACGCCGCAGCTGCCGGCGCACGAAGAGCACGCCCATGAGCAGCCCGACGGCGATCGCGGCGAGACCGAGGGAGGGCAGCGCGCCCTTGGCGAGCGTCTTGATGCCGAACACGACCGGGGTCATCGCGGCCATGACCAGGACGATCGAGACCGGGTCGACCGGGCCAGGGGCCGGGTCGCGCGACTCGGGCACGAAGACCGGCGCGAGCACGAGGAGCAGGGCCAGCACCGGCACGGCGAGGAGGAACACGGAGCCCCACCAGAAGTGCTCGAGCAGCAGCCCGCCGACGATCGGCCCCACGGCCGAGCCTGCGGCGAAGCCCGCGGCCCAGATAGCGATGGCGAGGCGACGCTCGTCGCGGTCGGTGAACACGTTGCGCAGCAGCGACAGCGTGGACGGCATGAGCATCGCGCCGAAGAAGCCGAGGCCCGCGCGGGCGGCGATCAGCGCGCCCGCGGTCGGCGCGAAGGCCGCGACCGCGGACACGACGGCGAAGCCGACGGCCCCGATCAGGAGCAGGCGTCGGCGGCCGACGCGGTCGGCGACGGAGCCCATCGGCACGAGGAGGCCGGCGAGCACGAGCGGGTAGACGTCGACGATCCAGAGCAGCTGCGTGCCGCCCGGGGCGAGCGCCTCCGAGATCTGCGGCAGGGCGAAGCTGAGGACCGTGTTGTCGATCGAGACGAGCAGCACCGGCAGCATCAGCACGACGAGGGCCGCCCAGCGCCGCCCCGCGCCGGCGGGGCGCGCGAGGACGGGACGGGTCGTGGCCATGTCCGTGACTGAGGAGGTGGGGTGCGTCGTCACCTGGGTCTGAGCCATGTCTGAACCTGAGGTGCCTTTCACACGCTGCGGACGGCCGGGGCGACATGGTGGATGCCGAACTTCCGCACCGTCCAGCCGGTACAGTAACACCTCGCCACTAGGCTGTCGACATGCCTCCTCCCCCCGCCGCCCGAGCCAAGGTCCTGCGCGCGTTCGCCGAGCTCCTCGTCGAGTCCGGGGAGCGGTCCGCCACCCTCGACGCGGTCGCCGAGCGGGCCGGCGTGTCCAAGGGCGGCCTGCTCTACCACTTCCCCTCCAAGGACGCCCTCGTCGAGGGGCTGCTCGACCACCTGGCCGTCCTCACCGCCGCCGACGTCGAGGCCATGCGCACCGCCCCCGAGGGCGCGACCGACTACCTGCTGCGCACCTCGACCGTCATCGGCGGCGAGTTCGAGGTCGTCTACCTCGCTGCGTCGCGTGTCGCGCAGGGCGCCTCCCCGCGCGCCCGCGCCGTCCTCGACGACGCGCAGACTGCCTGGACGGCGGCCGTCCAGGACGAGCTGGGCGACCCTGTCCTCGCGCGCGCCGTCTCCCTCATGGGCGAGGGCCTGTACACCCTCGCCTCCGTCGGTGCGACCGGCCCGGACGACCAGGAGATCGACGAGCTGCTGACCCTCGTGCGCGAGGCCGCCACGGCCCGCTCCCGCACGTCGGACCAACTCTGACGCAGGCCGGCCCCGCGTGCGGGGTCGGCTCAGCCCGTCTTGCGCTCCGCCGGCTTCTTCGCCGGGGTCTTCTTGCTCGTGGAGGACTTCTTCGCCGGCGCCTTCTTCGCCGCCTCTTTCTTGGCGGGCGCCTTCTTCGCGGGCGCCTTCGACGTCGTCCGCTTCGGGGACTTCTCCTCGGACTTCGCGCCGCCCTTGCTGCCCGAGACGCTCCGGCGCAGCGCCTCCATCAGGTCGATGACGTCGGCGTCCTCCTTCTCCGGCTGCTCGCCGAACGTCTCGGACGTGTCGAGCGCGTCGCCCTGCTCGATCTTGGCGTCGATGAGCTGGCGCAGCTGCACCTGGTACTCGTCCTCGTACTCCTCGGGCGCGAAGTCGGCCTCGTAGCTCGCGACGAGCTGGCCCGACATCGCCAGCTCCTTGTCGGAGACGGTCACCGAGCCGTCGAGGGACGGGAAGGCGGCCTCGCGCACCTCGTCGGCCCACAGCAGGGTCTGCATGACCAGGACCTCGTCGCGCACGCGCATCGCCGCCAGCCGGGTGCGCTGGCGCAGCGCGAACTTCACGATCGCCGTGCGGTCCGTCTCCTCGAGCGTGCGGCGCAGCAGCACGTAAGCCTTCGGGCTCTTGGAGTCCGGCTCCAGGTAGTAGGTGCGGTCGAGCATGATCGGGTCGATCTGGTCGCTCGGCACGAACTCGACGACCTCGATCTCCCGGTTCGCCTCCGCCGGCAGCGCCGCGAAGTCGTCCTTGGTGAGTACCACGGTCCGCTCGCCGTCGTCGTAGGCGCGGTCGATGTGCTGGTACGGCACCTCCTCGCCGTCCAGCTCGCACACGCGTCGGTAGCGGATGCGCCCGCCGTCCTCGTCGTGCACCTGGTGCAGCGGCACGTCGTGGTCCTCGGTCGCGCTGTACAGCTTGACCGGCACGTTGACGAGGCCGAACGTCACGGCGCCCTTCCAGATCGCCCTCATGTGACCATCGTCACGCGACCTGGGGATACGCGCCAGGGCACCGGACGACGTCCGGCGTCGTCCCTCCCCCTCGTGACCGCGCGCCGACCGGCATAGCGTGGCGGGCAGGACGGCTCGACACGGAATCGACGCAGATCGACGGAGACCGACGAGGAATCGAGGACCGACCATGTTCCGGAGACGCCCAGGACGGGCGGCGGCCCTCGCGCTCGCCGCCACGGCGCTGGTCGCCGTCGCGGCGGCGCCCGCGACGGTCGCCGCGCCCGCAGCACATCCCCATCACCGCACGCTGCCGGACCGGGTCGAGCTGCCCGACGGGTTCCTGCCCGAGGGCATCGCCACCGGCATCGGCCCGTGGGCCTGGTTCGGGTCCCGCGCCGACGGCGACCTCTATCGCGCGAACCTCGTCACGGGCGAGGGCGAGGTCGTGAGCGAGGGTCCCGGCACGCCGTCGGTCGGTCTCAAGATCGACAGGCGCGGCCGCCTCTTCGTCGCGGGCGGGCCGTCGGGCACGGCCCGCGTCGTCGACGCGCGCTCGGGCGAGGTCCTGGCCGACTACCCGCTCACCGCCTCGCCCAGCTTCGTCAACGACGTCGTGCTCACCCGCGACGCCGCGTGGTTCACCGACTCGCAGCAGGCCGTGCTCTACCGGCTGCCGCTCGGCCGCCACGGCGCGCTGCCCGACGCCGCCGAGACCGTGCCGCTCTCCGGCGCCTGGGAGCAGGTCGACGGGTTCAACGCGAACGGCATCACGACCACGCCCGACGGCCGCGGGCTGCTCGTGGTGAACTCGGCCACCGGCGCCCTGCACCGCGTCGACCCCGCCACGGGCGAGACGACGGTCGTGGACCTCGCGTCGCGCGGCGGCGAGGCGTCGCTCACGAACGGCGACGGGATGCTGCTGACTGGCCGCACCCTGTACGTGGTGCGCAACCAGCTGAACCTGGTGGCCGTGGTCCGCCTGGACCGCGCCGGGACGCGCGGGACGGTGACCGGCGAGCTCACGGACGAGGGCTTCGACGTGCCGACCACCGTGGCGGCGTTCGCGGGCGGGCTGTACCTGCCGAACGCCCGGTTCACGACGCCGCAGGAGCCGACCACCGAGTTCTGGGTGACGCGCCTGGAACCCCGGACGCACCACGGGCGCTGAGCCCCGCCCGGAGGGACCGTCAGCCGACGAGCCCGAGCACCCCCACGACGCCGACGAGCAGGGCGAGCAGCATCGAGACGCCCACCAGCACGGCGTGCACGGTGAAGAACCGGGTGGGCCGGCCGGCGTCGTCGCGGGCGCGGGGGTCCTTGGTCACGCGGCGCCAGAACGAGGGCCACACCGCCAGGTTCCACAGGGCGGCGACGAGCAGGACGACGGACCAGACGACGGGGATCTCCACGGCGTCGAGTATCGGCCACGAGCCGCTCGGCGACGAAACCCTCAGGCGAGCAGGCCGCCCTGCAGCGCCAGGAGCACCGCGCGGGTACGGTCCTTCGCGCCGAGCTTGAGCAGCACGTTCGACACGTGGTTCTTGACGGTGCCCTCCGCCAGGTGCAGGGCGTCCGCGATCTCGCGGTTGGACCACCCCTGTGCCATGAGGCGCAGCACCTCCCGCTCCCGCCCGGTGAGCTCCGCCGGCACGACGTCGACCGGTGCCGGCCCCGAGCGGACCGCCCGCAGCAGCCGCGCCGTCACCGCGGGCTGCACGAGGGTCTCGCCGGCGGCCAGGGTCCGCACCGCGTCCGCGAGCTGCTCCAGCGTCACGTCCTTGAGCAGGTAGCCCCGCGCCCCCGCCTGCAGCGCACGCAGCACGAGCGCGTCGTCGTCGAAGGTCGTCAGGACGAGGACCGCGACCTCCAGCCCTTCGTCGCGCAGCGTCTCCAGCGCCCAGATCCCGTCGCGGCCGGGCATCCGTAGGTCGAGCAGCAGCACGTCGGGCTGGTGCTCCCGGACCGCGTCGACCGCCGTCGCGCCGTCCTCCGCCTCCGCGACCACGTCGATGCCGCCCGCGATCTCCAGCAGGCTCCGGATGCCGTGCCGCACGAGCGTCTGGTCGTCGGCGAGCACGAGGCGCACACGACCCCGTGCCCCGTCGGGCGCCGGGTCCGTCGTCACGACGCCGCCCGCGCCGCGAGGCGCGCCCGCACCGTGAACCCTGCCGACGCGTCGAACGTCGCGCCGCCGCCCAGGGCCTCGGCCCGCTCGACGATGCCCGCGAGCCCGTGCCCGATCCGGACCGGCTCCGAGGTGAGGCCGTCGTCGCGGGCGACCAGGGTGAGCGCGCCGTCGTCGTCCGCCGCGACCTCGATCCGCAGCACCGTCGCCATCTCCGCGTGCCTCACGGCGTTGGTCACGACCTCCTGGGTGACGCGGACCAGGGCCGCCGTCTGCTCCTCGTCCGCGACGACGTCCTCGGCGACGTGCACCTCCACCCGCGGCGACGGGACGGCCGCGGCGACGGCGTCCAGGGCGTCGCGCAGGTCGGGCGCCCGGCGGCGCAGCTCGCCCACGGTGGCGCGGACGTCGCCGAGGAGCTCGCGCGCCACGGTGCGCGCGCGCGCCACGTGCTCCGCCCCGCGCTCGCCCTGCAGGTGGGCGGCGGACTCCAGCTCGAGGGTGAGCACGGTGAGCTGGTGGCCGATGAGGTCGTGCAGCTCGCGGGAGATGCGCAGCCGCTCGGACGCCCGGGTGGCCTCCTCGCCGAGCACGGCCGCGGCGGCGAGCTCGGCGTGCGCGACGGTGAGCTCGGCGCGCATGCGCTGCTCGCGCTGCAGCGCGACGCTCACCGCCGCGCTGGCCACCTGGAGCAGGAGGTAGAGCCCGAGCGACAGCACCACCTCGAAGGCGCGTGCGTCCCCCGGGGCGAGCAGGAAGGCGACGAGCAGGGCCAGGGTGTTCGCCACGATCACGGCGACGACCACGCGCGTCGGACCGACGTAGGTGCTCAGCGCGGCGCCGAAGACCAGCAGGATGGGCAGCCAGCCGATCCCGGGCACCGTGATCACGAGGGCCGCGGTCAGCACGGTCTGGGCGGCGAGCGCCCCGTAGGCGGCGCGCGTGCGCGGCGGTCGCAGGACGATGACGACGGTGGCGGTCAGCCACGCGACCGCCAGGAGCACCCAGACCACCAGGGGGACGAGCATCCGGTCCGGCTCCGCCACGAAGGGCACGGGCACGACGACCGCCAGGCAGACGACGACGATCGTCAGCCCGGACGTCTCCTCGGGTCCCAGCCGGCGCACGGCACCACGCTAGCGGGCCGGTCGGCACGGCGAGAGTGCCAGAAGTCATGGTCGGAGGTCGTGACCGGCGGCACGCGCGACGGCGCCCGTCGCGTCCGTAGCGTCGCCGCCATGACCGCACTCGTGGCGCAGCACCTGCGCAAGACCTACCGCACCAGAGGCCGCGGCCGCCCGCCGGTGGTCGCCCTCGACGACGTGAGCCTGTCCGTGGGGCCCGGCGAGGTGGCCGGCGTGCTCGGCCGCAACGGAGCCGGCAAGTCCACGACCGTGGAGCTCCTGGCCGGCGCCCGGGCCCCGGACGCCGGACGGGTGCGGGTGCTCGGCCTCGACCCGCGCGCGGACCGCGGGCGGGTGCGCGGCGTCCTCGGCGTCCAGCTGCAGGGTGCCTACCTCCACGGCGCCCTGACCGTCCGCGAGCTCGTGCGCCTGTACCGGTCGTTCTATCCGCGCGGCCTGGACCCCGACCGGCTGATCGAGCGCGTCGGCCTGGGCGCCTCGCGCGACGTCCGGTTCGAGAAGCTGTCCGGCGGGCAGCAGCAGCGGGTCTCGGTCGCACTGGCCCTCGTGGGCGCGCCACGGGCCGTCATCCTGGACGAGCTCACCACCGGCCTGGACCCCGAGGCGCGGCGCAGCATGTGGTCGCTGGTCGAGGACCTGCGGGCGGACGGCGTCACCGTCCTGCTCGTCAGCCACCTCATGGAGGAGGTGGAGCGGCTGTGCGACCACGTGACGATCCTCGACGCCGGCCGCGTCGTCGCGCGCGGCACCGCCGACCAGCTGGTCGACCGGGCGGGCCTGCAGCCCACCGTCACCCTGCGCACCGACGACCCCGGTGCCGCCGACCTCCTGGCCCGGCTGCCCGCCGTCGAGCACGTCGACACGACCGGCCCGCGGCTCGTCGTCACCGGCGCGGCGGCGACCGGGTCGACGACGACGGACGACCCGGCGCGCGGCGACCTGCTGCACGCGGTGGGCGCTGCGCTCGCCGCCGCGGGCGTCGTCGCGACCGAGACGCAGCTGCGCCGCCCGACCCTCGACGACGCGTTCCTCGCCCTCACCGGAGACCCCCTGGAGGCATCATGACCACCGCCCACCACCCCCCGACCCCACAGGTGCTGGAGCTGCCCGAGCCGGGCGCGCCGCCGCGCCCCGTGCGGCCAGGGGCGGGGGCGTGGCTCGCGCTCACGGTCGCCGAGGCCCGGATGGTGGCCCGCGACACCGCCGGGCTCGTGATCCCGCTCGGCATGCCGCTGCTCGTCCTCGTGATGAACGGGCTGGCACCAGGCCTGGACCAGGTGGTGCCCGGGACCGGCGGGCGCACCGCGCTGGACGTCTACGTCCTCCCGCTGACCCTGACGATGGTGGTCGCGACGGTCGGGGTGATCAACATGCCGAGCTTCCTCGCCTACTACCGCCGCACCGGGGTCCTCAAGCGGCTCGGCGTCACCCCCGCCTCGCCGGCGATGGTGCTCGGCGCGCAGGCGTTCGTCGGGGTGGCGCAGATCCTGCTGGGCATCGCCCTCGCGCTCGGCGTCGCCTTCGTGTGGCTGGGGGCGTCGCCGCCGGCCGCCCCGTGGGTGGCGGCGGGCGTGCTGGCGCTGGCGATCGCCGCGATGTACGCGATCGGGATGTTCGTCGCCGCCGTCGCGCCGACCCCGGGGTCCGCGGTGGCGATCGGCCTCGTCGCGTTCTTCGCGCTCGGCGCGCTCGGCGGGCTGTTCGGGCCCCGGGAGAACCTGCCCGACGCGCTCGCCACGCTGGGCGGCTGGCTCCCATTCGGCGCCGCCGTCGACGCGCTCGGCGCGGCCTGGGCCGGCCTCGCGGTGCCCGCGCCGGCCCTCGTGGGCCTGGGCGCGAGCACCGTCGTCGCGGGGGGCGCGGCGGCCGCGTGGTTCCGCTGGGAGTGACGGCCCGGTCGGCTCAGAGGCCGACGGCGTCCAGCTTCGCCGTGAGCTCGGCGTCGGTGGGCTCGACGAAGAACTCGCCGTCGGGGAAGACCACGACGGGGATGTTCTTGCGGCCGCTGATCGCCTCGGCGTCGTCGGCCCGCGTGGGGTCGGCGACGAGGTCCACGTTCACGTACTCCACGCCGCGGGTGTCGAGCACGCGCTTGGCGCGGCGGCAGTCGCCGCACCACGTGGCCCCGTACATCGTGAGGGTCTGCGGGCGCGTGATGTCGGTGGTGGTGTCGTCGGTCATGCGCAGCACCATACCCCCACGGGGTTAGTGCACCGAGAACCCGCCGTCCACGAACAGTGACTGCCCGGTCACATAGGCGGACGCCTGGCTCGCCAGGAACACGGCGGCGCCCGCGAAGTCGTCGGGCAGCCCGTTGCGGCCGACCATCGTGCGGGCCGCGAGCGCCTCGACCCCCGCCGGGTCGGACTGCAGCCGGGCGTTCAGGGGCGTGAGGACGAAGCCGGGCACCAGCGTGTTCGCGGTGACGCCCCGGGACGACCAGGCCTCGGCCTGCGAGCGCGCCAGCGACTCCAGCCCACCCTTGGACACCCCGTAGACGCCGGAGGACACGAACGCGCGGTGCGCCTGCTGGGACGACACGTGGATCAGCCGGCCGTACCCGCGCTCGGCCATGCCCGGCCCGAACCGCTGCCCCAGCAGGTACGGCGCCTCGAGGTTGACCGCCATCGTCGCGTCCCAGGTGGTGTCGTCCGTCTCGCCGAGCGGCGGGCGCAGGTTGATGCCCGCCGAGCTCACGACGACGTCGGGCTCTCCGTAGATGGCGGCGACCTCCTCGGCGGCGGCGCGGACGCCGTCGCGCGTCGAGAGGTCCGCGCTGACGCGGTCGGCGGTGCAGCCCTCGGTCCGCAGCTCGGCCACGGTGGCGTCCAGCTCGGCCTCACGCCGGGCCAGCACGACGACGCTCGCCCCCGCGCGGGCGAGCGCGCCCGCGATCGCCCGGCCGATGCCGGAGCTGCCTCCGGTCACCAGGGCGGTCCGGCCGTCGAGGGAGAACAGGGAGGCGAGATAGGCGTCCGACACGCGGGCCACTCTGCCATCCCGCCGTCCCGGGGACGGCCACGACGGACCTCAGCCCTTCGTCAGCTCTCCGTCAGCTCTCCGCCGCGGCCGACAACCAGAGGAGCCACGCGAGCTCGACCCGGTTGCGCACACCGGCACGGTCGATCGCCGTGCTCACGTAGGCCTTGACCGTGGACTCGGCCAGGTGGAGGCGCCGGGCGATCTCGGCGTTGGTGGCACCCTCCGCGAGCGCCGCGACGACGTCACGTTCGCGCGGCGTCAGGGCAGCGAGGCGTCGCGCGGCGTCCGCACCGGCCTGGCGCCTGGCGCGGCCTCGCCTGATCTCGGCGGCCGCCATGTGCGCGACACCGGGCGACAGGTAGGTCTCCCCGTCGGACCGCCCGTGGACCGCACGCAGCAGGTCGTGGGGGTCGCCCGACTTGAGGAGATACCCGTCCGCTCCCAGCTCGATGGCGTCACGGACGTACTCGGACTCACCGAAGCTGGTCAGGATCAGGACCCGGGGCGCGTCCCGTCGGGCCCGGAGCCGGCGGAGGGTGGCGATGCCGTCCAGGACCGGCATGCGCACGTCCAGGACGAGGACGTCCGTGGCCCAACGGTCGAGCAGGGCCAGCGCCTCGCGGCCGTCGCCCGCCTCGCCGACGACGGAGATGCTCGCGTCGCTGGCCAGGATCTCGCGCAGGGTCTGCCGGACCCGGGGGTCGTCGTCGACGACGGCGACCCGGACCGTGCGGGCCTCGGCAGCGGCGGTCGTCACAGGAGTCACAGGAGTCACAGGAGTCACAGGAGCGGCACCTCCCTCAGGTCGGTCACCCGCACGACGGTCCCGCCGTCCGTGCAGACCTCGAGCGTGGCCATCGCGAGCGGCACGTTGCCGTCGGTGTACTGCCGGCACTCCCACCCGGGCTCCGGTCCAGGCGCGCGAGCGAGCCTGATCGGCGCCTCCCGCCCGGGCAGGAGCTCCGCAGTGTCGGCGGCGCGCATGCCGACCCGCAGGGCCGCCGCGTCCACCGGTTCGACGGTGGCGTCGTGCGACGCCCAGGCCCAGTAGCCGGCCCCGCCCACCAGCACCAGGACCGCGGGAAGGACGAGGGGCCCGACGAGGGCGGCGAGCGGCCGGCGCCCACCGGTGCGACGGGAGGGCTCGGAGGCGACCTGGGGCTCGGGCTCGAGCCTGGCCCGCGCCGGCAGCCGCGCGGCGACCCGGTGCCCGTCGGCGAGCGTGGCCACCTGCCAGGCGCCGCCGATCGCCTCGACGCGGCGGCGCAGGGACTCCAGGCCACCGCTCCGCCGGTCGTCACGGTCGGCGGCCGGCGGGGGTACGCCGCGACCGTGCGTCCGGACCTCGAGGGTCATCGTGTCGCCCGCGCGCCCGACCACGACGGTCACCGGCTCGCCGGGTGCGTGCCGGGCGGAGTTCGTCAGGGCCTCGCGCACCACCCGGTGCGCAGTGACCCGTGTCGACACCGACGCTCCGGTCAGCACGTCCGGGTCGCCGACGAGGCGCACGTCCGCGCCCGCGCGACGGAACCGCTCGATCACCGCGGCGACGTCGGCCTCGGCCGGGTCGGTCCAGGGCGTGCGGTGCAGCGTGGCCACCGTCTCGTGCAGCATCACGACGGCGCGCTCCGCGTCGCTGCGCACCTGGCCGGCGAGCACCGACTCGTCCCCGGTGGTGCGGAGCTGCAGCAGGGCGGCCCGCATCCCGATCACGCTCAGCTCGTGGCCGACCAGGTCGTGCACCTCGTCGGCGAGCTGCCGGCGCTCAGCGAGCTGGCGCGCGGCCTCCCGCTCGCTCCGATAACGATCCCGGAGGTCGCGGTAGCGGACCACACCGTACAGACCCGTCCCGCCGACCAGCAGGGCGAGCTCGCCGAACGCGAGCAGGATCCAGCTCCGGGACTGCCAGGCCAACGCGCCCACGACGACCTGGGCCGCGACCAGGAGCACCGGCAGCCAGCGTGCTGCACTCGACCGAGCCATGGGCACGAGGTTAGGCGTCACGCCGCTCGACGCTCACCATGGCCGCGCCCACGGTCGCGGCGACCCAGGCGAGGAGCACCAGCAGGGCCGCCCACCGGGCGTACGGGTCGCCCGTGCCCGAGACGAGCGCGCTGCCCGCCACCCCCGGGAACGCCTGGCCCGTCGCCGCGGGGGCGGCCAGGGTGAGGACCAGCAGCACGAAGGCGGAGCTCAGCGCGGCCACCCCGCTCCGGGTGAGGAACCCGAGGCCCACCGCGATCATCGCGGAGCACGCGAACACGCCGGCCGTCAGGACGGCCGCCTCCGGCGCCGGGACCGAGGTCCGTGGCGCGTCGCCCAGGGCGAGCTCCGTCGCCGCGATGCCCAGGGGGCCGGTCAGCAGGCCGGTGAGCCCGCCGAGGACCCCCGCGACGGCGGCCTTGGTGAGCACCACCACCCATCGGCGCGGGTGGGACAGGAACGTGGTGGCGATCTGCCCGCTGGCGTACTCGGGCGTCACGAGCTGGAGAGCCGCCAGCACGACGACCATCTGCGCGAACACGACGGCCGACGCCAGGACCTCCGGGACGGGGACCATGCTGCCGACGGGGAGCTCGCCGGTCTGCATCGCGCGGACCTGGTCGTTCGCCAGGGTGAAGGCCGTGCCGACGGCGAGCAGCACCGCCCCCGCCAGGCAGGCGGCCGGCGCGCGCACCGACCACGCCTTCCCCCACTCCGAGCGGACCAGGGCGACCAGGGCCGCGGGCGCGGCTCCCACCTCGATGGTGACTTTCCTCCCGGGCATCAGCGGACCCCCACACCGGCGACGTGCTGACCCCGGTCGCCGACCAGCGTCAGGTACCCCGCCTCGAGGTCCGCCGTCTCCCGCGCGAGGTGCAGCACCGTGAGATCGGCGGAGCGCGCCGCGAGCCCCACCTCCCGCTCCGACGCGCCGGTGACCCGCCACGCGCCGCCGTCGACCGGGTCGTCGACGGGTCGGATCGCGGCGTCGGGCAGGAACGTCCGCAGCCGGTCGTCCGCGCCGAGCTCCGCCGTCCGCAGCACCACCTCGTCACGAGCCCGCCCCGCGAGCTCGGCGACGGTCGTGTCGGCGAGCAGCCGCCCGCCGCCGAGCACGACGACCCGGTCCGCCACCAGCTGCACCTCGCTCATCAGGTGGCTGGAGACCAGCACGGTACGACCCTGGTCGGCGAGATCACGCAACAGCTGCCGGATCCACCGGACGCCGTCGGTGTCCAGCCCGTTCACGGGCTCGTCCAGGACGAGGGCGGCCGGGTCGCCCAGCAGGGCGCCGGCGAGGCCCAGCCGTTGACCCATGCCCAGCGAGAAGCCGCCCGCCGCGCGGTGCCCGACCTCGGCGAGCCCGGTCAGCTCCAGCACCTCGTCGACCCGCGCCCGCGGCAGGCCGTGGGTCTGCGCCACGCTCCTCAGGTGGGCGCGGGCCGAACGGCGGCGGTGCACCGGACGGCCGCCCAGGTGGGTGCCGATCACCCGCAGCGGCCAGCGCAGGTCCCGGTAGCGGTGGCCGGCCACGGTCGCGGACCCGCTCGTGGGACGGTCGAGACCCACCAGCAGCCGCATGAGCGTCGACTTGCCTGCCCCGTTGGGCCCGAGGAGCCCGGTCACCGTCCCCTCCTCGAGGCGGAAGGAGACGTGGTCCAGAGCCGTCACCGGCCCATAGCGTTTGCTGATCTCAGTGAACTGAAGCATGGGACACACGATGGCGAGCCCGCTCCCGTGCCCGGTACCGACGAAAGTACGGAACGCCGGCCGGCGGGCGCGCGACCTGCGGACGGTCCCGCCCAGGGACGGTCCACGGCCACCAGGTCACGGCGCTGCGGGAGCGCCAGGCCGGTCGGCGCCGAGAGCTGACGTCGAGGCGCGCCAGGCGCGGGCTTCCTCCATGAGCGCGCCGATGAGGGGCGCCTTCCCCGAGCGGTACCGGGCGCGATCACGGTCGTCGGCGGCCGCGAGGCTGTGCTTGAGGTCGGCGTACCGCGCCGCGGCTCCGTCGTGCGCGCGGAGATAGTCGCGGAACAGCAGCCAGTCGGGCCAGCCCGTGGAGCGCTCCTCGACCACGTGCAGGTGGTGCGTGCGGTGCTCCACGCTCGGGAAGCACGCCGACCAGCGGCGCCCCTGTTCGTCGCCCGGCTCGGGGGCGTGCACCCACCCGGTCGGTGCCAGCAGCGCGAGCGCCGGTGCGAAGGCCGGCGCGTCGTCGACGACCGCGAGCATGTCCACGATCGGCTTCGCGGGGAGCCCGGGGACCGACGTCGAGCCGATGTGCTCGACCTGCCCGACGAGCCAGGGGGCGAGCACGGGGTCGAGCCGGGCGCGCTGCACCTCAAACGACTCCGCCCACCGCGGGTCGTAGCGCTCGACGACGATCCGGTCCTGACGCATGCGCTCATCGTCGCAGGTGCCGGCGGCCGCACCCCGCGCGACGATGTGCCCATGGCACGCACGTCGTCGAGCAAGCCCCAGACCGTCACGGTCGACGACCGACGCCTGCAGCTGACCAACCTCGACAAGGTGTACTACCCGGCCACCGGCACCACGAAGGGCGAGGTGCTGCAGTACCTCGCCCAGGTGGCGCCGGCGCTGCTGCGGCACGCGTCGTACCGGCCGGCGACGCGCAAGCGGTGGCCGGACGGCGTCGCCGGGCAGATGTTCTTCCAGAAGAACCTGGACGCGTCCACGCCGTCGTGGGTGCCGCGGCGCTCCATCCGGCACCGCACGTCGACCAACGACTACGTGCTGGTCAACGACCTCGCCACGCTCACCTGGCTGGGGCAGACGGCCACGCTGGAGATCCACGTGCCGCAGTGGCGGTTCGGCCGCACGGGCACGCCGATGCCGCCAGACCGCCTGGTGCTGGACCTCGACCCGGGGCCCGGCGCGGGCCTGGCGGAGTGCGCGGAGGTGGCGCGCCTGGCCCGGGACATCCTGCGCGGCATGGACCTCGACCCGCTGCCCGTGACCAGCGGATCCAAGGGCATCCACCTGTACGCGGCGCTGGTCGGGCACGACGAGTCGCTCACCGCCGACGCCGTCTCGGCGGTGGCGCACGAGCTCGCGCGGCACCTGGAGTCCGAGCACCCGGACCTGGTCGTGAGCGACATGAAGAAGTCGCTGCGCGCGGGCAAGGTGCTCGTCGACTGGTCGCAGAACAACGGGTCCAAGACGACGATCGCGCCGTACTCGCTGCGCGGCCGCGACGAGCCCACCGTCGCCGCCCCGCGCACCTGGGCCGAGCTCGACGACCCCGGCCTGCGCCACCTCGCCTTCACCGAGGTGGTCGAGCGACTCGAACGCGACGGCGACCTGCTGGAGCCGCTGGCCGCCGGGCACCTGGCCCAGCTGGAGCCCACGCCGGAGCGCATGGCGACGTTCGACAAGCTCGAGACGTACCGGGCCAAGCGAGACCCGGACAAGACCCCGGAGCCGTTCGGCCCCGACTCCCCCGCCGAGCCCGACGGCGCGCCGACCTTCGTCATCCAGGAGCACCACGCGCGCCGCCTGCACTGGGACTTCCGCCTGGAGCACGAGGGGGTGCTGGTGAGCTGGGCGCTGCCCAAGGGCGAGCCCACCGACCCGAAGCAGAACCACCTTGCGGTGCAGACCGAGGACCACCCGCTGGAGTACGGCGCGTTCGAGGGCACCATTCCCGCCGGCGAGTACGGCGGCGGCGAGGTGGCCATCTGGGACGCGGGCACCTACGACCTCGAGAAGTGGCGCGAGGACGAGGTGATCGCCGTCCTGCACAGCGAGCGCCGGGGCTCGCGCCGCCTCGCCCTCATCCGCACCGGCGGGCGCGGCGGCGACGACGCGAACTCGTGGCTGATCCACCGCACCAAGGCGCAGCCCGGTGACGAGGACGACGACGGCGCTGCCGGCACCGACGGCGAGGCCGCGAGCGCCGGACGCACCCCACGTCGCGCGCCCGACGACGCCTCGCCCGCCGAGGCCCCGCGCCCGATGCTCGCCACCACGGCGCCGCCGGGCGAGCTCGCCCGGCTCGACCCGGACGACTGGGCGTTCGAGGTCAAGTGGGACGGCTTCCGCGCCGTCGTGGAGGTGCTGGCCGGCTCGGGCGGCGGCGACGAGCGCACGGTGCGGCTCACGTCGCGCTCGGGCCAGGACCTCACGGTCACGTTCCCGGAGCTGCGGGCGGTCGCCGACATGGTGTCCGACGACGACCTGCCGCTGGCGCTGGACGGCGAGATCGTCGCCCTCGACGCGGACGGCCGCCCGTCGTTCCGCCGCCTGCAGCAGCGGGCCAACCTCACCCGGCCGCGCGACGTCGAGAAGGCGCGCCGCGCGGTCGGGGTGGACCTGGTGCTGTTCGACGCGCTGGTCGTGGGCGGGCGCGCGGTGACCGACCGGCCGTACACCTCGCGTCGCGCGGAGCTGGCGCGGGTCGTGTCGCCTCGTCGCCCGGTGCACGTGCCGGACGCCCTGGACGGCACGCTCGACGAGGCGCTGGAGACCAGCCGGCTCATGCGGCTCGAGGGCGTCGTGGCCAAGCGGCGCCGGGCCCCGTACACGCCGGGCCGCCGCTCGCGCGACTGGCTCAAGATCAAGCACGCCCGCACCCAGGAGGTGGTGGTCGTGGGCTGGCGGCCCCTGCACGCGGGCACGGGCCGCGAGGACGCGCGGGTGGCCGGGTCGCTGCTCCTGGCGGTGCCGGACGACGACGGCGTGCTGCGCTACGTGGGCAAGGTCGGCACGGGCTTCAAGGAGGCGGAGCGCCGGGAGGTGGTGCGACGCCTGCGGCCCGTGGACGACGCGCCGCTCGACGGCGTCCCCCGCGCGGAGGCGGTGCACGCGCGGTGGGCCGCGCCCGAGCGCGTGGCCGAGGTGACCTACGGCGACTGGACGAGCGACCCCGCAGACCTGGGCGCGGCGGACGCCGGCGACGACGAGGGCCCACGGCTGCGGCACTCCGTGTGGCGCGGGTGGCGCGACGACAAGGGCGTGGAGGACGTCGCCGTCGAGCGGTAGCGACCGCCGTCGTCCCCCGGCGCCCGCGGGAAGGCCGAGCGCCCGCTGCTAGATGTACCCGGCCACGAGGTTGGTAGCAGCGCGTCTGGTTGAACGAACGAGAACCCCCGAGTGGGATGTGGCTTGTCGAAGGCCCACTCCAACTCGGAGGTTCTCGTGTCCCACGGTAGTGCCCGACTGACCGTTCATGGTCGGCGTCTGATCGTTCAGCGTCATCAGGCCGGCTGGAAGCAGGCCCACATCGCGTCCGCGATGGGTGTCTCTCGCAAGTGCGTCAAGACGTGGATCGATCGCTACGCCGCCGAGGGCGAGGCCGGCCTCGCGACTCGCTCGTCGCGACCACGATCTGTGCCCACGCGTACCAGCGACGAGGTCGAGCAGAAGGTCCTCGCCGCCCGGCTCCAGGACCGGGACGGCCCTGATGTCCTCGGTCCGAAGGTCGGAGTCCCGCCCCGGACCGTCTCGCGGATCCTGCGTCGCCACCACGTGCCCTACCTGCGCGAGTGCGACCCGATGACCGGCGCCGTCATCCGCGCCTCGAAGCACACCGCGGTCCGCTACGAACGCGCCCGGCCCGGCGAACTGGTCCACATGGACGTCAAGAAGCTCGGCCGCATCCCCGACGGCGGCGGCTGGCGCGCCCACGGACGTGCCGCAGGCAACCGGGACCGCAAGACCCGGATCGGCTACGACTACGTGCACTCCCTCGTCGACGACCACTCCCGGCCGGCCTACTCCGAGATCCTGCCCGACGAGAAGGGCGTCACCTGCGCCGCGTTCCTCGAGCGTGCCGCGGCCTACTTCGCGGACAAGGGCATCACCAGGATCGAACGCGTCATGACCGACAACGCGTTCGCCTACCGGCACAGCGCCGACTTCAAGCGGGTCTGCGCCGCTCTGGGAGCGGCCCAGAAGTTCATCAAGCCGCACTGCCCCTGGCAGAACGGCAAGGTCGAGCGCCTCAACCGCACCCTGGCCACCGAATGGGCCTACTGGCAGGTCTTCACCTCGAACGAGGCCCGCGCCGCCGCCCTTGCACCCTGGATCGAGCACTACAACACTGAACGTCGCCACAGCGCACTCGGTGGACGACCGCCGATCAGTCGACTGCTACCAACGTGATGGCCGGGTACAGCTAGAGTCCGGGACCATGTCTGCCGCTTCGTGCTCCGCCGCCTGCGCGGCAGTGACCAGGACGTCCCGCTAGCGGCGGGACGCTCCGAGTCACCGAACCTCCACCTGGGACGTCCGCCGCTTCGTGATCGGTCCGGAGCGGCACCTCGTGCTGCTCAGCAACACCTCTGAGCGGAGCACCTCATGCCTTCAGGCATCCACTTCTCGCGCGGGCAGAGCCCGTCCACGACGCGCGCACGGCTCGTGCTGTGCGCGATGTCCCTGCTGCAGTTCTTCGTCGCGGTCGACGTGACCGTGGTCAACATCGCCCTGCCGTCCATCGGCGCGGACCTCGGCGTCGCCGGGCACGCCCTGACCTGGGTGGTGATCGGCTACACCGTCACCGGCGGCGGGCTGCTGATGCTCGGCGGCCGCCTGGGCGACCTGTGGGGTCGCCGCCGCGTCCTGCTCGCCGGCACGACCCTGTTCGGCGCCGCCTCCCTGCTGGCGGGCCTGGCCCCCTCCCTCCCCGTCCTCGTGCTGGCCCGCCTCCTGCAGGGCGCGGGCGAGGCCGTCGCCCTGCCCGCCGCGATGAGCACCATCGTGCTGCTGTTCCCCGAGGGGCCGCGCCGGTCGCGGGCGCTCAGCGTGTGGGCCGCCGTCGCCAGCTGCGGGCTGGTGCTCGGCTTCGTGCTCTCGGGAGTCATCACCGAGCACTGGGGCTGGCGATGGATCTTCCTGGTCTCGGTGCCGTTCATCCTGGTCGTGATCCTGGCGACCCTGCTCCTCGTGGGCCCCGACGGCCGACGGGCGCGCACGACCGCGCCGCTCGAGCTCCGGAGCGCGCTCCTGCTCACCGCGTGCCCGCTGCTCTTCACCTACGGTGTGGTCGACGCGGGCGAGCCCGGCACGAGCCCGTGGGTGAGCGTGACGGCCCTGGCCGGCTCGGCGCTCGCCGGTGCCGGTTTCGTCCGCCGGGAGGCCCGTTCGGCGAACCCGCTGGTGCCACGGGGCTTCTTCGCCCGCCGTACCCGGATCTCGGCGAACCTCACCACGGCGCTGCTCAGCGCGGCGCTGTCCACGTCCTTCCTGCTCTTCACGTTCTACCTGCAGGACGGGCTCGGGATCGGCCCCCTGGGCGCGGGGATCACGATGCTGCCGCTCGCCGTCTCGCTGATCGGGGCAGCCGCGCTCGTCCCCCGCCTGCTCGGCAGGTGGGGCGCACGGGCCTGCGTCCTGGCGGGGCTCGGGTTCGCCGCGGCGGCCATGGTCGCCATCGCCGTCGTCGCGGTCCTCGACGCCGGGGCACCGTGGCTGGTCCCGGCGATGGTGCTCGTCGCGGCGGGGATGGGGTTCGGCCTCGTCGGGCTGCAGTACCTCGCCGTCAGCGGCACGACCGACGAGGACGCCGGCATCGCCTCGGGGGTGCAGCGCGCGGCCGACCAGCTCGGCGGCGCCACCGGCGTCGCGGTCTTCGTGGGCCTCGGGTTCGCCCCGGTGTGGCGCCCGGCGGACCCGTTCGTCGTGGCCAGCGCACTGTCGGTCGCCGGGCTGGTCCTCGGCGCCCTGGTCGTGCGGCGCGTCCCCGCCACCGAGGGGTAGGACCGGGCGAAGGCCGCCGTCAGCGCACCGTCTGCCCCCGCAGCGCGTGCGCGACGGCGGCCGCGCGCGAGTCGACGCCGAGCTTGGCGTACACGTGCGCGAGGTGCGTCTTCACGGTCGCCTCGGAGATGAACAGCCGCCGCCCGAGCTCCCGGTTGCTCAGCCCCTGGGCGAGCAGCGTGAGCAGCTCCGCCTCGCGCGGGGTGAGCGCGCTGCCGGGGTTCTGCGCCTGCTGCATCAGCCGGGACGCGACGGGCGGGGAGAGCACGCTGCGCCCGACGACGGCGCCGCGCACGGCGGCGAAGATCTCGGCGGGCGGGGCGTCCTTGAGCACGTAGCCGATGGCGCCCGCGTCGACGACGCGCACCACGTCGGCGTCGGTGTCGTACGCGCTGAACACGAGCACCGGCACGTCGGGGTGGGCGGCCCGGATGCGGCGGGTGGCGGCCACGCCGTCCTCGGCCGCGCCGAGCTCGAGGTCCATGACGACGAGCGCGGGCGCGAGGCGTCCAGTGGCGTCGAGGGCCTCGTCGGCCGTGCCCGCCTCCCCGACCACGCTGATGTCCTGCTGCGAGTCGAGCAGGGCGCGCAGCCCCGCGCGCACCACGTGGTGGTCGTCCACGAGCAGCACGGTGATCGGGTCGCTCATGCGTCCTCCTGGTCTTCTGGCCCGGTCGACGTCGGCCCGGCCGCGACCGGCAGCTGGACCCCGACGACGGTCCCCTCGCCCGGCGCGCTCTCCACCGTGATCGTGCCACCGAGCTGCTCCACCCGCTGCCGCATGGCCCGCAGCCCGAAACCGCCCTGACGTCCGGGAGTCCCCGCGCCGGCGATCCGCGCCGTGACGTCGTCGACGTCGAACCCGCGACCGTCGTCGAACACGTCGAGCGCGACGGCGTCGGGCAGGTAGGTGAGGGTGAGGCCGAGCCGCGCGGGCCCGGCGTGCCGGTGCACGTTCGCGACCGCGCTCTGGGCGATGCGCGCGAGGGCGTGCGCCGTCTCGGCGCCGACGCGCACGGGCTCGCCCACCACGGTGAGCCCGGCGTCCGGGACGTGCCGCCTGGCCGCGGTCCGGATCGCGGCCTCGACGTCCGCCGGGGCCACGCCGCCCGCCGCCGGCGACGGGTCCACGAGGTCGTGCACGAGGTCGCGCGTCTGGCCGAGGCTGGCCCGCACGGCGACGGCGGCCTGCCGCGCGTCGTCGCGGGCCGCGTCGGGGTCGACGTCCCAGCGCTGGTCGGCGGCCTCGAGGCGCAGTACCGCGGAGGAGAGCGACTGGGCGACGGTGTCGTGGATCTCGCGGGCCACGCGCTCGCGCTCGGCCAGGACGGCGACCTCGCGCTGCAGCCGGACCCGCTCCCCCGCCTGCCGCACGATCGCGTCGTACGCGAGGCTGAGCAGCACGGCCACCACGAGCGGGGCGACGGCGGCCGCCCAGTCGCTGCGCCCGGACAGGCCGAAGAGCGCGACGCCCGTCAGCACGGCGACGGCGCCGACCAGGACGTGCGCCGCCGGCACCGGCACCAGGGTGCGGCAGACGAAGAACAGCGGGATCGCGGACCACGCGAAGCTCGGCGCCACCAGCACGAGGACGCCCCAGGCCAGGAGCAGGACCCCCAGGACCGCGTCGACCGCGATGCGCCGGGCCGCCGGGCCCGACAGCCGCGCGAGCACCACGAGCGCCGCGTAGGCGGCCGCGACCACCGCGACGAGCACCACGACCAGCCACCACCGGCCACCCGGACCGTGGTGGGTGAGGTAGCGCGCGGCGGAGGTCGCGACGAGCGCGGCGAAGGCGAGGTGCACCCCGCGGGTGAGGGATCCGGGCACGACGAGCACGCTAGCCGCGCGGAGGCGGTGCGCACCTCATCCGTTCGGACGATCCTCCGCGCCCCGGAGGCCCGATGCGGCGCCGCGGCGCTGCCGACGAGCCTGGGCGCATGACCTCGCCCACGGCCCCGACCACGACACCGCCGGCGTCAGGCCCGGTGTTCCTGGGCCGCGGCCCGGCTCGTGCCGAGGTGCTCGCCCGCCAGCCGGGCGGCGGCCTCGCCGTCGCCGTCCCGCACGGCGGCGAGGAGCTCGCGGTGCTCGTCGGCGATCGCCTGCAGGTCGAGGTGCTGCCCGAGCAGCCAGCGCACCCGGCTGGCGATCACGAGGTGCAGCTCGAGGAGGACCGGGTTACCGGCGGCCTCGACGACGCGCTCGTGGAAGTCGGCCCCGGCACGCCGGGCCGTCGGGCCGTCGCCCGCGCGGGCGGCGGCGTCCTCCCGTTCCCACGCCTCGGTCAGGCCCGCGAGCTGCTCCGGCGTCCGTCGCGTCGCCGCGAGCCGGAAGTGCAGGGGGTCGGTGGCCTCCCGCACCTCGTGCAGGTGGTCGACGTCGGCGTCGCTGAACTCGCGGACCACCGCCCACGTGCGCGGACGCGGGGTCACGAGACCTTCGGCGACGAGCGTGCGCAGCGCGTCCCGCACGGGGATGCGGCTCACGCCCAGCTCGGCGGCCAGGTCGCGCTCGACCAGCCGGCTGCCGGGCTCCCGGGACCCGTCCACGATCTGCTCGCGGACGACGCGCGCCACCCGCACGGACTCGGGTTCGAAGGGGGCCGAGAACTCGGACGACATGCGCACATCCTGCCAGCCACCCGGAGGAGAATATGGCATACCATCTGGGCGTGACCTCGCCCCGCACGCGCCGCCCGGCCCGTGCCGCGGGCGCCCTCGGCGTCGCCGCGACCCTGCTCGCCCTCGGCGCCTGCGCGGCGCCGCAGCCGTCCGCAGGCACGACGGCGCCGAGCCCGACACCGAGCCCGACGAGCCCGACGAGCCCGAGCACGTCGGCCACGCCGTCGCCGTCGACCGAGCCCCAGCCCGAGCCCGCGCAGCTGCTGCTGCTCACGCAGGCCGAGCGCGACACGCTCGCGGTGGTCGACCCGTCCGTCCGCCGCGGCAGCGCCGTCGTCGACGAGATCACGGTGGGCGCCGCGCCGTGGGACGTCGACGTCGACGAGGCGTCGGGCCGTGCGTTCGTGTCGACCGCCGAGGGCGTCGCCGTCGTGGACCTCGACGCCCGTGAGCGCACCGACCTGTTCCCGTACGCGCACCGGCCCGACGACGTCGCCTTCGGCGAGTACCGCCCCGGCGGGCTCGGCCTGGCCGTCTCCCCCGACGGCGAGCGCGTGCACGTCGCCGTGAGCACCGGGGACGCGGCGTTCCTCGAGACGCTCGACGCCGGTTCCGGCGAGGTCGTGTCCGCCGTGCCGGTGGGGCTGCGGCCCTTCGACGTCCTCGTGAGCGACGACGGCCACGAGGTGTACACGGTCGACCACGACGGCTTCACCGTGACGGTCGTCGACCCCGAGCGCGAGCGTGCCCGCGCGATCGAGGTGGCGCCGTTCGGCCGCGAGGGCGGCCTCGCCTCGTTCGAGAAGCCGCACTACGCCGTCCTCGACGGCGACGGCGACCTGCTGCTGCCGTACCAGGGCCGCGCCCTCGCCCGCGTCGACCCGGACAGCGGCGAGGTCACGACCACCGCCCTGACCGCCGACTCCCACCAGCACGGCGTGGCCCGCACCGACGACGGCACCCTCGTGATCGCCGGCAACGGCCCGTTCGGCAACGCCGGCTCCGGGCCGAGCATCGAGGTGGTCGGCCCGGACGGCACCGACGTCGTGCTCCCCACCGACCGCCGACACGAGACGGTCGCCGTCTGGCACGGGCCCGACGGGGAGGCGTACGGCGTCCTCGCCGGCGGATACACCCAGCAGGAGGCCTGGGACGGTGCGACCGTCGTCCCCTTGGACGCCGCGCTCGACGGCGCCGACGAGAGCTACGAGATCACCATCCCCGGACGGCCGCAGACGGTCGTCCCCTTCGAGGAGGACCGCCCATGACCGACCTGTCGACCAGCACCGCCACCGACGTCTCCGTGCTCCGGGACGTGCGCCCGTGGGGCGGCGCGCCCGCCGACCTGCACGTGGCGGACGGCGTGATCACCGCCGTCGTGCCGCACGACGCGACGGCCGCACGGGCCGAGGTGGCGCCGGACGGGGAGGTCGACGGGCGCGGCCTGCTCGCCCTGCCCGGGCTGGTCAACGCGCACGCGCACGTCGACAAGTCGTGGTGGGGCAAGCCGTGGGTGAGCTATGGCGGGCAGCCAGGCGTCCAGGCACGCATCGCGCACGAGCGCGCGCACCGCGACGAGCTCGGCATCCCCGGCGTGGACGTCACGCTGGCCGTCCTGCGCGAGTCGGTGCGCACCGGCACGACGGCCGTGCGCACGCACGTGGACGTCGACCTCGGCGTGGGCCTGCGCGGCATCGAGGTCGTGCGCGAGGCGGTCGCCGCCCTCGGCGGCGCCGTGCACGCCGAGATCGTCGCGTTCCCGCAGGACGGCGTGCTGCGGCGCCCGGGCGTGCTGGACCTGCTCGACCAGGCCGCCGCGGCAGGGGCCGAGCACGTCGGCGGCCTGGACCCGGCGTCGATCGACCGCGACCCGGTGGGCCAGCTCGACGGCCTCTTCGCGATCGCCGAGAAGCGCGGCGTCGGGATCGACGTGCACCTGCACGACGGCGGCGAGCTGGGCGCGTTCCAGATCGAGCTGATGATCGACCGCACCCTCCGGGCCGGGCTGCAGGGCAAGGTCAACGTGGCGCACGGCTTCGCGGTGGGCCAGCTCGCGGGGTCGCGCCGGTCCGACCTGGTCGCGGCGATGGCCGAGGCCGGCATCACGATGACGACGGTGGCGCCGATCGGCGCCGCTCCCCTGCCCCTCCTCGCGCTGCGCGACGCCGGCGTGCCGGTCGGCCTGGGCACCGACGGCATCCGCGACCTGTGGTCCCCCTACGGCACCGGCGACCTGCTGACGCTCACCACGCAGCTCGCGCGCCTGTCGGGCCTGCGGTACGACGAGGAGCTCGTCGCCGCGGCCCGGGTCGCGTCCGCCGACGCCGCCCGGTTCGTGGGCCGCGAGGTGCACGACCTCGTGCCCGGCGCGCCGGCCGACGTCATCCTCGTCGAGGCCGAGAACGTGCCGGACGCCGTGGTGCGCGCCCCGCGGCGGGCGCTCGTCGTCGCGGGCGGCCGGGTGGTCGCCCGCGACGGCGAGGTGCTGGTCTGACGCGACCGGGCGCGCGTCAGGCGGCCCGGGCCTGCCCGGCCAGGTCGTCGGCCGTGGCCACGACGACGCCGTAGGCGTCGGCGACGGTCGCGAGCGCGGCGTGGTGTAGCTCCTGGGCCGAGACCTCGGCGACCGCGGTGGCGAGCGGGCGGGTGGCGCAGGCCCGGGCCACCACGGTGGGCCGGTTGCCCCGCAGTGCCGCCCCCTGGGACGTGAAAGCGACGCACATGTGCGTCATGAATCCCACGACCACGACGTCGGTGTGCCCGGCGGCGTCCACGAGGTCGCCCAGCCCGGTGCCACGGAACGCGTCCGGCGCGGTCTTCGTCACCACCGCCTCCCCGGGCGCGGGGGCGACGCGCGGGTGGATCTGCCCGAGCTCCGTGTCCAGGTCGTACGGGGACCCGGCGCCGCCGTCGTGCTGCACGTGGATCACCGTGGCGCCGGCCGCACGGGCGCGGGCCAGGAGGTCCGCGGCGGCGTCGAGAGCCGGCGCCCAGCCGTCGAGCTCCATCACGCCACGCGTGTAGGTGTTCTGGTAGTCGACGAGGATCACGGTCGCGTCGGCGAGGTCGGCCGGCGTCGGGTCGCTGCCGCCGAGCTCGCGCAGAGTCGTGCTGGTCATGAGTGCCCTTTCGAGGTCGTGGACGGGTGCCGTGCGGCGCCCTCCTGCACGCTACGAACTCGCGTATCGTGTCGGCAATGTCGTGCTACCCGCAGATTCGGACATGGCCGTGATCGGGCGCCTCGTGGTGGTCACGCTGTTCGACGGCGTCGACCTGCTCGACGTCACCGGGCCGGCCGAGGTGTTCGCCCTCGTACCGCGCGTCACTCCCGAGCCCCCCGGGTACGAGGTGGTGCTCGCCGCCGAGACGCTCGCCCCCGTGACCACGTCCGCGGGCGTGCGCGTGCTGCCCGACGCGACGTTCGACGACCTCGCGGGCCGCGCCGTCGACACCCTGGTCGTGCCGGGCGCGGTCGAGCTCGACGACGAGCGCCGGGTGCACGCCGTCGTCGACCCCGGCGTGGTGGCGCGGGTGCGCGAGCTGGCCCCGCGCACCCGGCGGCTGGCCTCGGTCTGCGTCGGGGCGCACGTGCTCGCCGACGCCGGGCTCCTCGACGGCCTGCGCGCCACCACGCACTGGTCGACGGCCCGGCAGCTCGCCGACGAGCACCCCCGGGTCCGCGTGGACCCGGACCCGATCTTCGTGCGCGACGGGGACATCTGGACGGGCGCCGGGCTCACGGCCTGCCTGGACCTCACCCTCGCCCTGGTCGCCGACGACCACGGCCAGGAGGTCGCGCTGCGCGTGGCCCGGCAGCTCGTGATGTACCTCAAGCGGCCGGGTGGGCAGAGCCAGTTCTCGGTCTCGACCGACCCCCGCGCGACCACCCGGCGCGTGGACGACCTGCGTCACCACGTCCTGCGGAACGTCACCGCCCCGCTGACGGTGGCGGAGCTCGCCGAGCAGGCGCACGTGAGCGAGCGCCAGCTCACCCGGTTGTTCAGGACCGAGCTGGGCACCACACCGGCGGCCTACGTCGAGTCGGTGCGCGTCGAGGCGGCGCGACAGCGGCTCGAGACCACCGATGACACCCTGGAGCGCATCGCGACCGCCTGCGGCTTCGGCACGATCGACACCCTGACCCGGGCGTTCCGCCGCCGGCTCGACACCACGCCCGCGCAGTACCGCGCCCGGTTCCGCCTCGCGGGCTAGCAACGCACCTCACACCGGCCGGGGCGGGCCGCGGGAAGTCTCGCGGCCCGCCCCGGGTTGTGCCCGGCATGCGAGCCATCACCTACTCCCGCTTCGGCGGCGCCGACGTCCTCGAGCTCACCGACCAGCCCGACCCGCGCCCCGGGGCGGACGTCGTGGTCGTGCGCGTGCGCGCCGCGTCCGTCAACCCCGTGGACTGGAAGGTCCGCCAGGGCTACCTGGAGGGCCTGTTCGACACCCAGTTCCCCGTCGTCCCGGGCTGGGACGTCGCCGGCGTCGTCGAGCAGGTCGGCCTCGACACCCCCGAGTACCAGGTGGGCGACGAGGTGTACGGGTACGTCCGCAAGGACTGGGTGCACGGCGGCACGTTCGCCGAGCTCGTCGCCGCGCCCGTGCGCACGCTGGCGCGCAAGCCCGCGTCGCTGAGCTTCGAGGAGGCCGCGGCCGTACCGCTCGCCGGGCTCACGGCCTACCAGACGATCCTGCGGTCGGGCGTGCGCGAGGGCCGGACCGTGCTGGTGCACGCGGCGGCCGGCGGCGTCGGCTCGTTCGCGGTCCAGATCGCCCGCAGCCTCGGCGCCCGCGTCATCGGCACCGCGAGCGAGGCCAACCACGACTTCCTGCGCGCCCTCGGCGCCGAGCCCGTCACGTACGGCGCCGGCCTGGCGGACCGCGTCCGCGCCCTCGCCCCGGGCGGCGTCGACGTCGCGCTCGACTACGTGGGCGGCGACGCCGTCGCGACGAGCGCCGCGCTGCTCGCCCCGGGCGGCACGGTCACGTCGATCACGGACGCGACGGCGCGCACCGAGCACGGCGGGCACTACGTGTGGGTGCGCCCGTCCAGCGCCGACCTCGAGGCGCTCGGCGCGCTGATCGACGCGGGCAAGGTCGCGGTCGAGGTCGGTCAGGTCTTCGACCTGGCCGACGCCGCCGACGCCCACCGCGCCTCCGAGACCGGGCACGGGCGCGGCAAGATCGTGGTGCGCGTCTGACCCCTGCGTCCGACCTGGTGCAGGTCGGGGCCGCACGCGGCACCCTGGGCACATGACGCCCTTCGCCCCCGCCGTGTACGCCGACCGCCGTCGCCGTGCCGCCGCCCAGGCGGCCGCCGCCGGCCTCGCCGGAGTGCTGGTGACGCCCGGCCCCGACCTGCGCTACTTCCTCGGCTACACCCCCGCCGCGGACACGGAGCGGCTCACGCTGCTCGCCATCCCCGCGTCCGACGACGGCGGTCGCGACGCCGTCGCCGTCGTGCCGAGGCTCGAGGCCCACGACCTCGAGGTCGGCGCGGTCGGCGGGATCGAGGCGGTCGCCTGGTCGGACGGCGAGGACGAGCACGCCGTCGCCGGCCGGCTCCTGCGCCCGGACGGCCGGTACGCGATCAGCGACGCGGCGTGGGCGCTGCACGTGCTCGGCCTGCAGCGCGCGCTGCCCGCGTCGTCGTACGCCGCCGTCACGGACGCGCTGCCGATGCTGCGCGCCGCCAAGTCGCCCGAGGAGGTGGCCCGCCTCGCCGCCGCGGGCGCCGGGGCGGACGCCGTGTTCGCCGAGATCGTCACGCGCCGGTTCGCGGGCCGCGCGGAGCGCGAGGTGTCGGAGGACCTGGACGCTCTCCTTCGCGAGCACGGCCACGAGCAGGTGGACTTCACGCTCGTGTGCGCGGGCGAGAACGGCGCGGACCCGCACCACGAGGCCGGGGCCCGTGTGATCCGCGAGGGCGACATGGTGGTCATGGACTTCGGCGGGCTCGCCGACGGTTACGGCTCCGACACCACCCGCACCGTGCACGTCGGCGCGCCCACCGCGCGCGAGCAGGAGGTGCACGACGTGGTGCGGGCCGCGCAGCAGGCGGGCGTCGACGCCGTGCGCCCGGGCGCGACCTGCCAGGACGTCGACCGCGCGTCGCGCGCCGTCATCGTCGACGCCGGGTTCGGCGAGTTCTTCGTCCACCGCACGGGCCACGGCATCGGCCTGACGACGCACGAGCCGCCGTACATGGTGGAGGGCGAGGAGACGCCGATCGAGCCCGGGATGTGCTTCTCCGTCGAGCCGGGGATCTACCTGCCGGGCGAGTTCGGCGTGCGCATCGAGGACATCGTCGTCGCGTTCCCGTCCGGCGCGCCCGGCCTGGCCGACTCCCCCGACGCCGGCGTGCGGCTCAACACCTCGCCGCACGAGGTGGTCGTCGTCGAGTAGCCGGGCGCCGACCGGCCGAGGCGCCGGGCCTCAGCTCGGCGACGCCTTGCCGTGCCGCCAGTAGCCGACGAAGTCGACCGCCGCCTTCGGCCACTGCCGCTCGTTCACCAGGTGCCGTCGCACCCCGGCCGCGAGCGCCTGCTCGCCGGCGACGAGCGCGTACCCGGAGCCCGCGGGGAGCTCGGCGCCGCGCACGACCGCGAGCGCGGCACGGCCGGGCACCTCTCCGAGGGCCGCGTCGTCGGCGGCGGCACGGTCGCGCTCGACCCACCGCAGGTCGACGCCGGCCGGCACGCGGAAGTCCTGACGGTCGCCGGCCGTGGGCACCTCGACGACGGCGACGCCGCGCGCGTCGTCGGGCAGCACCTCGCAGATGCCGGCGACGGCGGGCAGGCCGCTCTCGTCGGCGACGAGCAACCGCCAGTCGCATGCGGCCTGCCGGTGGTGGTAGGTGCCCTGGTCGAGGATGCCGACCCGGTCCCCCGGGCGACCCGAGAGCGCGAAGCCCGCGCCCGGGCCGAGGGGCTCGTGGCCGCCGTCCGGCCCCGCGGCCGCCGCGTCGTCGTGGCCGTGCAGCACGAAGTCGACGTCGATCTCCCGCAGCTCGGGCCGCGCCGCGCGGATCGTGTAGTTGCGCACCAGCGGGCGGCGGGCGCGCGGCGTCGCCAGGTACTGGGCGTACCAGCCGAGGTTCGACGTGCGCGTCGGGAGCTTCAGCGCGTCCTGCCCGGGGCGCGGCAGGAACAGGCGGAACCACTGGTCGTCGCCCACCAGGGTGAGGCGGTCGATGTCGTCGATGCCGAGCGTGACCCGTTGCAGGTGCGGGCCCAGCCGCTTCGTCGTGACGACCTCGGCGACGAGGACGTGCGGGTCGACCGGCTTCGACGGCGTTCGGGTGCTCACGCCGGTAAGGTTAGGCGAACCTCACCTGATTGACCAGGCCCCGACCGGTGAGCGCCCGGCCTCGTGCCCGAGACTGAGACCGTGCACCCCCACCGCCGGTCGCGAGCGCTCCCCGCGCTCGTCCTGCTCCTCACCCTTGGCGCCTGCACGCCGTCGGCGCCGGCGACGACCGGAGCGCCGAGCCTGCCACCGTCCGCCGCGCCGACCGGCCCCCCGAGCACGACGGACGCCGAGCCCGTGCGGGTCGAGATGACAGCCGGCGACGTGACGCTGGAAGTGTCGGTCCCCGGCGCGGCGGTCGACGACCCGCACGTGCACGTCACCCCCGACGAGCAGGCCGGCACGGCGACCGTGACCCTCGAGCGGTCCGCGGTCGACGACGCCGAAGTCCCGGTGGCGCTCACCCTGACCTCGGACGGCACGTTCGAGCCCCGCGCCGACGGCAGCGTCACGGTGCGCGCCGGCGGTACGGCGGTCGGCGGGCTGTCGGCACCCCGGGGCGCACGCCTCGTCGCCGCGGACGGCACGCACCTGGAGGTCCGGCCCCTCGCGGACGACGCCTCGGGAGGCGCGGACGACGACGTCACGACCACCCTCGGGACCTCCGCCGTCGAGCGGACCGACTGGGGCGACCGCGAGGGCGGCCGGTCGCTCGCCGTCGTGCCGACGGACTGGGCCCGGGAGGCCGGCCAGGCCGGCGTCGACCTGGCGTGGGCCGAGCTGGTGGCCGCCGACCCGGAGGTCGACACCGCGACGATGCACGACCAGCTCGAGTGCCACGCGATCGGCGCGCCGGACAAGGACTCGTGGAACCTCGAGCCGTGGCGACCGGACGTCGGCCTGGTCGCGACGATGGCCGCGCGCTGCAACCCGACCTCATGACAGCCCGGAACCCTTGACATATTCCGATATAGGCATAGGTTGGGTGGCATGGCACGCGCAGCGACGACGACGGATGCGTTCAATGCGGTGGCCGAGCCCCGGCGCCGCGAGATCCTCGACGCCCTGGCGCAGCAGGAGCGGGGCGTCGGCGAGCTCGCCGAGCTGCTCCACGTCGCCCAGCCCGTGGTCTCCAAGCACCTCAAGGTGCTGCGCGAGGTCGGGCTGGTCGAGGTCCGCGACGACGGTCGTCGTCGCCTCTACCGCACGGACGCCCGGCCCCTGCAGGAGATCCACGCCTGGGTCGGTCGCTACGAGCGGCTGTGGGAGGAGCGGTTCGAGCTCATCGACGAGCTGCTCGACGAGATGGACGAGTCACCAGACACCCGACCGGACGAACGAGGAGATCGATCATGACCAGCACCACCACCGGCACCGCCGTCCTGACGCTGCCGAACGACACGGACATCCAGGTCGTCCGCCGGTTCGCCGCCCCCGCGGCCGACGTCTGGCGCGTGTTCACCGAGCCCGAGCTGATCGCGCGCTGGTGGGCCGGCAAGCGGGGCACCGTCACGACCGTCGAGATCGACCCGCGCCCCGGCGGCACCTATCGC
>Ga0160432_100186_pt1 | contig 54846 bp, 54 predicted proteins | sample HID1971M_E0MG_FD_108250 | JGI IMG/M metagenome (GOLD analysis project Ga0160432, IMG submission 108250) | Enriched millipede-associated microbial communities from UW Madison campus, WI, USA - HID1971M_E0 MG | ecosystem: Host-associated > Arthropoda: Insects > Digestive system > Unclassified ... | reverse complement strand
TGACCTCGACGAACCACGAGGACACGCCCATGTACATGAGCGGCTGCCGGCAGCGCCAGCAGTGCGGGTAGGAGTGCGCGTAGGACTCGCGGCGCAGCAGCACCGTGCCGGCGGTGGTCGACCCGGCGTCGGCCTCCCCGCGGGTGCGGGCCTTGAGGTGGTCGATGATCGGGAGGTTGGCGTCGAAGACCTGCAGGCCCGCGTACTCGTCGACCGGGTGCGTGAACTTGCCGTCCGCGCCCACGGGCATGACGGAGGCGACGCCCTCGCGGTCGCAGACGATCTTGTCGTCCTCGCCGAACGCGCCGGCGCTGTGCACCAGGCCGGTGCCGTCCGTCGTCGTGACGAAGTCCGCCTCGACCACGCGGTGCGCGCGCTCGCGGCCCTCGTAGTAGGAGAACGGCGGCACGTAGGAGGTCTGGAGCAGGTCGCGGCCGGTGAGGCGCCCGACCACGCGCGGCGCCTCCTCGCCCTCGTCGGTCAGCTCGCGGGCGTACGCGTCCACGCGGGCCGCGGCGAGCACGTACCGCTGCGGGGCGCCCGTGAACGACGACTCCACGACGACGTACTCGATGTCCGGGCCCACCATGATCAGCAGGTTGGACGGCAGTGTCCACGGCGTCGTCGTCCAGATGAGCAGCTTGTCGCCGGGGCGCACGACGTCCTGGCCCGCGGGCACGGTCGCGACGTCGAAGCCGACGGTCACGGCCGGGTCCTGGCGCGTCTGGTAGACGTCGTCGTCCATGCGCAGCTCGTGGTTGGACAGCGGCGTCTGGTCGTTCCAGCAGTACGGCAGCACGCGGAAGTCCTCGTACACGAGGCCGTTGTCGTAGAGCTTCTTGAAGCCCCACAGCACCGACTCCATGTAGGTGACGTTGAGCGTCTTGTAGTCGTGGTCGAAGTCCACCCAGCGCGCCTGGCGCGTGACGTAGTCGCGCCACTCGGAGGTGTACTTGAGGACGGACGCGCGGCAGGCGGCGTTGAACTTCTCGATGCCGAGCTCGAGGATCTCGTCCTTCGTCTTGATGCCGAGCTGGCTCATGGCCTCGAGCTCGGCGGGCAGGCCGTGCGTGTCCCAGCCGAACCGGCGCTCCACGTGCTTGCCGCGCATCGTCTGGTAGCGCGGGACGACGTCCTTCGCGTAGCCGGTGAGCAGGTGGCCGTAGTGCGGCAGGCCGTTGGCGAACGGGGGGCCGTCGTAGAAGACGAACTCGTTGCTGCCGTTCTCGCCCGCCGGGTTCTTCGCCACGGAGGCGCGGAACGTGTCGTCGGCCGCCCAGAAGTCCAGGACCTCGCGCTCGATCGCCGGCAGGTCCGGGGATGCGGGGACGCCGGCGATACCGAACGCGGCGCCCTGCTGGGGCTGGTCGGACGAACGGTGCTGCGGATAGGCCATGGGTGGGCTCCTGTGCGGACGAGCTGGCGGTCGGTGGTACGACGTCGGTGCTGTGCGAGGACGACGCCCCCGCCCCGAAGGGCGCGGGTCCCGCGGTACCACCCCGCTTGCGGACGCCGTTCGCGCTGACGTCCGCCGCTCGTTCACGGCTGTGACGGGCCTACCCGTCCGGTTCTACTACGAGTGCGTGCTGCGCTCGGTTCTTCCGGAGGCTCACCGGTGATGGCCGGGTCGATGCCTGTGCGTCCATGGTAGCCAGCCACGCAAGTGCGGTCGTCGCCGGGCGCCTTCGGCCGCCGGTGGAAAAGACCGGGCGGCCTCGCGGACGTTCTCGCCAGGATGGCGGGTATGGACGAGGTGGAGGTCGTCGTCGCCCACAGCCAGCGCGCGACGCTGCGCGTGGGCGACGCGTTCCTGAAGGTCGACGGCGACCCGGCGCACGCCGAGCGCGAGGCGCGGGCGATGGCCCTGGCGCCGGTGCCGACCCCGGCGGTCCTGTGGCGCGAGCCGCCCGTGCTCGCGATCGCCGCCGTGCCCGGCGCGGCGCTCGGCGTCCTCGGCGAACCGTCGGCCGCGTCGCCCGCGGCGTGGGCGGCGGCGGGCGCCGCCGTGCGGACGCTGCACGACGCGCCGTTGCCGCCGTGGCCGGGACGCCGGCTCGACGACGTGGCGGCGGAGCTCGACCGCGAGTGCGCATGGTTGCTCGCCCACGGCGTCGTGCCCGCCGACGTGGTCCGGAAGAACCGTGCGATCGCCGAGGTCGCGCTCCGTCCGTGGGCACCGGCGTTCATCCACGGCGACCTGCAGCTCACCCATGTGTTCGTCGACGGCGACGAGGTCACCGGCATCATCGACTGGTCCGAGGCCGCCCCCGGCGACGCCATGTTCGACCTGGCCATCCTGACGCTGGGGCACGAGGAGCGCCTCGACGACGTGCTGGCCGGCTACGGCGCGGGGGCGGACCGGGACGTGATCCGGGCCTGGTGGTCGCTGCGCAGCCTGGTGGCGTCGCGCTGGCTGATCGAGCACGGCTTCGACCCGGACGCACCGGGGTGCGAGCTCGACGTGCTCCGCTCCCGGATGCGGGAACCCTAGGCCCACGGGCCCGCCACCTCACGCGCGGGCGTCGGCCGCCATGGCCTCGAGCACGGCGAAGGGCGCGGGGCTCGTGAACGGTCCGCGCACGGACGGCTCGTACGCGGCGAGCGGCCGCGCCTGGAAGACCCTCTCCAGCGCCGGGTCGTCCGGCTCGATGCCCAGCGCCGAGGCCGGCACGAAGCCGAAGCGGGAGTAGTAGCCCGGGTCGCCGACGAGCACCACGAGCGGCTCCCCCAGCGCGTCGGCCCCGCCGAGCACCGTGTGCACCAGCGCCGAGCCGACGCCGCGGGCCTGGTGGTCCGGGTGCACGCTCAGCGGCCCGAGCACGAGGGCGGGGTCGTCACCCACGCGCGCCCGCGTGCACACGACGTGACCCACGACGGCGTCGCCCGCGCAGGCCACGAACGCGAGCTCCGGGATCCAGGCGTCGTCCTCCCGCAGGAGCCCGACGAGCGTCGCCTCGCCGGGCGCGCCGTCGGGCTCGACGGACGGCGCCGAGTAGGACGCGCCCACGAAGGCGGCGGCGGTGACGGCGCGGACGGCGGCGGCGTCGGACGGGAGCTCGCGGCGGATCAGCATGCGCCGATGGTGGCACCGGGCCGCCGTCGGCGTCCCCGGAATTCTCCGCGCATCCTGTGGACGGCCGCCCGGCGGTCCCCCCGCGCGCACGACCGCGCGGGCTACAGTCCGGGCATGCGCCGCGGACCTGTCCTCGCCCTGGTCGGAGCGGCGGTCGTCGCCGTGCTGGCATGGAGCGAGCTGCTGAACCGCCGCTGGTCGAGGGCGCTCGTGAGCGAGCCCGCCGGCCAGACGCAGGCCGTCGTCGTGCTGGGCTTCCGCAACCCCGGACCGGCGGCCAACGCGGTCAACCGGTGGCGGGTGCGCGCGGGGCTGCGGTCCGTCGACCCCGCGGCACGGTCGCGACTCGTCCTCAGCGGGGGCGCGACCACGTCGGGCCGGACCGAGGCCCGCGTGCTGGCCGACCACGCCGCCGGGCTGGGCTACGACGGTCCGCTCGTGCTCGAGGAGGAGAGCCGGACGACCTGGGAGAACGTCGCCCGGGTGCTCCCGCTGGTCGAGGACGCCGACCGCATCACGATCGTCTCGCAGCCGGCGCACGCGCTGAAGGCGCGCGTGTACGTCGCGCGCCAGCGCCCCGACCTGGTCGGCCGCCTGACGCGCGGCGCCGACCACCGCTGGGGCGAGTGGCTCCCGCTCAAGCCGGCCCTCGCCGCGTACGGGCTGTGGACGCTGCGCGGCGTCCGGCGCGACCTGGGCCGGCGGTGACGCCGGGCCGCGCGGCTCGTATCGTGGCGTCGTGACCGTCCTCCAGGCGCTGCTCGCCTTCGCGCTCGTCGCGGGGCTCCTCACCCTCGTCCCCGGCCTCGACACGGCGCTCGTGCTGCGCAGCACGGTGACCCGCTCGCGCTCGCACGGGCTCGCGGCGCTGGGCGGCATCCAGGTCGGCACCCTCGTGTGGGGTGCCGCCGCCGCGGGCGGCGCGGCGGCGCTGCTCGCCGCCAGCCAGACGGCGTACCGCGCGCTCACCCTCGCCGGCGCGGCGTACATGGTCTGGATGGGGGCGTCGATGCTCTGGCGGTCGTTCCGGTCGCCGCGCGACGCCGCTGCCGAGGTGGACGTCCCGTTGCCGACCGGCGGCCGCTGGCGCGACTTCGGGCTGGGGCTGAGCACCAACCTCATGAACCCGAAGGTCGGCGTGTTCTACGTCGCGGCGATCCCGCAGTTCGTCCCGGACGGCGTCAACCCGCTGCTCATGGGGCTGCTGCTGGCGCTGGTGCACTGCGTGCTCGGCACGGCCTGGCTGTCGCTCGTCGTCCTGGGGGCGGGCTGGGCCGGGCCCCGCCTGCGCCGGTCCGGCGTCGTGCGGTGGGTCGACCGTGTCACCGGCGGGGTGCTGGTGCTGTTCGGCGCCCGGCTGGCGGCGACCGCACGGGTCTGAGGAACCCCGCCACACCGTTGTCGCGCCGCCCCGCCACCGGGGCTCGAGCTGGTTCCCGGCGCCATCGCCGGGCGGCAGGTGCTGCGGCTGCGCTACCGGGGCGAGGTGCGAGAGGTGGAGCCGTTGCGCCTGCTGCGCGGCGACGGGCACTGGTACCTCGTCGGCTGGGCGCGCCCGAGCGGCGGGGTGCGTGGCTTCCGCGACGACCGCATCGAGTCCGTCGCCCCGACGGAGGAGCGGTTCGAGGCGCTGCACCGGGCGGAGGTCGACGCCGACCTGGCCCGATGGGACCTCACCACGCTGACACCGTGAGCGCGAGGCACTCAGACGAACCCCAGGCGGTCCACGATCCGTCGCGCCACGACCTCCGGGTCCTCGGAAGCGCCCACCAGCTCCGACCCGGCGAGGGCACCCTCGCGCCACAAGGACGCGAATCCGTGGACGACGGACCAGGCGGCCAGCCGGACCGAGCGGGGGTCGTCGACGCCCTCGAGGCTCGCCACCCCGACCCGCAGGGCCTCGCCGGACCGGCGACGCGCGTTCACGAGGCCCGGGTCGTCGGCCCGGAGCAGGTCGGAACGGAACATCACGGCGAAGTGTCCCGGCCGGGCGAGAGCGAACCGGACGTAGGCCACCGCCACGTCCCGCAGGTCGGGACCGGCTTCCTGCAGCTCCGCCGCCAACAGGTCGAATCCCTCGGTCGCGAGCGCGGTGAACAGCCCGTGCCGGTCGCCGAAGTGGTGCGCGGGCGCGGCGTGCGACACCCCGGCCCGTTGCGCCAGGCCCCGCAGGGACAGGCGGTCGACACCGTCCTGCGCGATCTGGTCGGCTGCCTGGCGCAGCACGACGGCCCGCAGGTCGCCGTGGTGGTACGCGTCCGCCATCGGACCTCCATCTAGCCATTGACTAGTCCGTCGTCACGGACCTAACTTGTCGCTGTCAAGATTCACTCTAGCCCCCTCGGGAGACCTCATGGCACCCCTCGTCGTCCTCGTCACCGTCACCCTCGCGGCACGGGGCCTCGGCGCTCTCGGCGTCGACCCGCTGGGCGGCTGGCCCGCCGCCGTGACCGCCGGTCTCGTGGCCATGCTGCTCGTCACCGCGAGCGCCCATTTCACGCGGCCCCGGCGGGCGGCGCTCGTCGCCATGGTGCCGCCACGGTTCCCGCGGCCCGCGCTCCTCGTGACCGTGACGGGTGTGCTCGAGCTCGCCGGCGCCGCCGGGCTCGCGCTCCCGGCCACCCGGACGGCCGCGGGGGTCTGCCTCGCGCTGCTGCTCGTCGCCATGTTCCCGGCCAACGTGCACGCCGCCCGCGCCTCCACGGGCGTCCGCACCATGCCGCTGCCGGCGAGGTCCGTGCTCCAGGTCGTCTTCGTCGCCGCCTGCCTCGTCGCGGCCTTCGCGGAGTGAGTCGGCCGGGTCAGACGATCGTCAGCTCGATGGTGTGCCAGCCCGTGGCGCCGTCGGGCGCGGGCGGGGCCTCCGCCTCGACCTGGACGTTGCCCTCCACGTCGTTCGCCCGGACGGCGACGAGGTGGTCCCCTGGCGTCGCGTCCCAGTCCAGCCGCCACTGGCGCCACGTGTCAGGGCCGACGGTGTCGGCGAGGTCCGCCACGGCCCAGTCGCCGTCGTCCACCCGCACCTCCACGCGCTCGATCCCGGTGTGCTGGGCCCAGGCGACACCGGCGAGCGTCACCGTGCCGGTGGGCAGGTCGTCGCCCGGGCGCGGGACGTCGATGCGCGAGGACAGCTTGATCGGGCCCAGCGCCGACCAGCCGCGCGGCGTCCAGTAGCCCTGCTCGTCGGCGAACCGCGTGACCTTGAGCTCGGTGACCCACTTGGTGGCCGACACGTACCCGTACAGCCCGGGCACCACGAGGCGCGCGGGGAAGCCGTGCTCGGTGGGCAGCGGATCGCCGTTCATCCCGACCGCGACGAGGCAGGCCCGGTCGTTCTCCTGCAGCACCCCCAGCGGCGTGCCCGCGGTGAAGCCGTCGGTGCTGCGCGAGAGCACCATGTCCGCGCCGGCCTGCGGCCGGGCCTGCTTCAGCAGCTCGCGCACGGGGTAGCCGAGCCACAGCGCGTTGCCGATGAGGTCGCCGCCCACCTCGTTGGAGACGCAGGCCAGCGTGACGTGGTGCTCCTCGAGCGGCAGCGCGAGCAGGTCGTCCCAGGTGATCGTGAAGGGCTCGTCCACGAGGCCGGTCACGGTGAGCGACCAGTCGTCGGGGTCCACCTGCGGCACGACCAGGGCCGTGTCGATGCGGTAGAACTCCGGGTTGGGCGTGATGTACGGGGCGGCGCCCTCGACGCCGAGGTCCGCGCCGGCCGGCACCGGCGGCGCCGTCGTCGCGGGCCGCGGCAGGCGGATCGCCTCGCGCGCGGCCGTCACCGCCCGGCCCCCGGCGGAGACGAGACGGGAGACGCCGAGCACCACCACGGCGCCCGCCGCCGTGACGCCGGTCCACTGCAGGAAGCGGCGCCGGTCGATGGCGTACCGCACGTCGGCTCCGGGCCGCTCGTCCTCGGCGAACCAGGTCTCGAGGCGCCGCAGGAGGGCGCTGAGCAGGGCGATCGCGGCCACGACCCCCAGCAGGCTCGGCAGCGCCCAGGCCACGTTCGCCCCGGGGCGCCCCGCTGCCACCACGGCGGCCACCGCGCCCACGACGCCCAGGAGGACGGCACCCCACGGCGGACGACGCCGCTCGAGGAGGCCCGCGAGCGCCGCGCCGGCGAGGGAGACGACGCCCATCGTCGCGAGCAGCACGGCCTTGTCGGCCGTGCCGAACCACGACACCGCGAGGTCCTTGAGCCAGCCCGGGACGCCGTCCACCACGGCGCCGCCGACGGCCACGACCGGGCTCGACGACGGGTCGACGAACGCCGCGACCAGCGCCGCCACGGCCAGGCCGGCCGCCGTCGCGACCACGCCCGCGAGCGCCGCCCACCCACCGTCCCGCGGCCGCCGCTCGACCGGGACCGCCGACTCGATGTCCCACGGGGACTCGCTGCTCATGACCTCAGCGTCCCACCGCGCGGCCCGCCCTCCGTGCCTCGTGACGAGACCGTAAGAAACGGTCCACGCCGCGCGGAGGGGTGATCACCCGTCGTGCGGCGCGCCCGAGGGCCCGCGAGCGCCGTGGTCGGGGCTGCCAGGGTCCCGCCAGCCGGCGAGGTGCCCGAGCCACGCGATCGCGAGCCACGGCCCCTCGAGGACCAGCTCCGTCCCGGGACCGGTGACCGTCGCGGTGCAGCGCCCGTCCAGCGTCCACGGCCCCTGCTCCCCCGGCGCGAGCGTCAGCGAGCGGAGCGTCAGCGTCGTGCGGTCCAGCTCGACGTCGTCGGACGCCCCGCCGGCCGCCGTCGGCAGCGCGACCCAGGTCCGCTCGCGCGCGGCCCACAGGGTCGGGCGCTCGCCGTCGGCCCGGCGGAGCCAGCCCGCGGTGCCGCCGACGACGACGCACGGCAGCTCGGGGACGGGCGCGGCGGGGTCGCGCGGCACCCGCGGCGGCTCGTCCCCGAGGCTCGACACGTCACCCGCCGGGGCGTTCCCGTTCGCGATCGACAGCGCGAGGTCCACGGCGGCCCGCACGAGACCCGTCGCCGCGCCGGCGCTCTCCCGCACCCCGCGCCGCTGCCGCCGCGGACGTCGCCACGAGATCACGTCCTGGACCCGGGGGCTCGTCATGGCGTCGACGGTAACGCCACCACGGTCGGCGTCACGCCCCGGCGGCCGCCGGGTCCGGCCGCGGCACGTGCGCGAACACCGACTGCCCCAGCCACCTGGGCACCTGGCGCCGCACGGCCTCGGGCCCCTCGACCGCCACCTCGTGCGAGCGCAGCGCGCTCGCCCAGGTCACGTCGCCCCGCCACAGGCGGGTGAGGGCGGGCAGCGGCGTCGTCACGACCACCGCGGCGTCGTAGCCGGGGTCGTAGTCGCACACCTCGACCTGCCCGTCCCGCACGACGATCCACCACCGGGACACCCGGGGGACCACGTCGGTGAGCACGAGCGCCAGGACGGTGCGTTCCCGAGGCCACTCGGTGACGTCGATCGTGCGGCGCATGTCCCACAGCAGCAGGTGCGGGTCGAGGTCTTCCGCACCGAGCCCGCCGACCCACCGCGTGCCCCAGGCGCCGAGCGCCTCGACCACCGGCCGCAGCTCCTCACCGGCGGGGGTGAGCACGTAGCGGACGTGTCCCTCGCCGCCAGCGCGCCGCACGACTCCCGCGCGCTCCAGCGTGCGCAGCCGCTTGGACAGCAGCGTGGGCGACATCTTCGGGTTGCCGCGCCGCAGCTCGTTGAACCGTGTGCTGCCCAGCAGCAGCTCGCGCACGACGAGCAGCGTCCACCGCTCGTCGAGCACCTCCATCGCCTTGGCGACGGGGCAGAACTGGCCGTAACCCGCCATCCACCCAGTGAACGCCCGCCGGGCGTCGCGCCGCCAGTACAGATCCAGGACTTCGCCCGGTCCAGATCCGGCACTGGATCGCGGGAGGGTCGCGGGCGCAGCGTGAAGGGGTACGCACGGACCACAGCATGGAACTACTGCGCGAAGGAGCCCCTCATGAGCGTCACCGAACCCCGGACCGTCCCCGTCGAGCTGCTCGAGGCGGTCCGCATCAAGCACCGCGCCGTCTGGGAGTCGGGCGACTACCCCGCCGTCGCGGACCAGGTCATCCCGTCCCTGGGGGCCGTCCTCGTGGAGGCGTGCGACGTCGGCCCGGGCGACCGCGTGCTCGACGTCGGTGCCGGCTCGGGCAACGCGTCGATCCCGGCCGCGCTGACGGGGGCCGACGTCGTCGCCTCCGACCTCTCGCCCGAGCTGCTCGACGTCGGGCGGCGCCGCGCCGCCGATCGGGGCGCCGACCTGCGCTGGGAGACGGCCGACGCGCACGCCCTCCCCTTCGATGACGGCGCGTTCGACGTCACCCTGTCGTGCGTGGGCGTGATGTTCGCGCCGTTCCACCAGCTCGCGGCCGCCGAGCTCGCGCGCGTGACCCGCCCCGGCGGCACGATCGGGAACGTCGCGTGGACGCCCGACGGGTTCATCGGCCAGATGTTCGCGACCCTCAAGCCCTACGCGCCCCCGCCGCCGCCCGGAGCCCTCCCGCCGCCCCTGTGGGGTGCGGAGGAGCACGTGCGGGCCCTGCTCGGGGACCGCATGACGGACGTCCGGGCCGAGGTGCGCGGGCTCGTCGTCGACAGGTTCACCGACGGCGCCGCGTTCCGCGACTTCTTCAAGGGCACCTACGGGCCGACCATCGCGACGTACCGGCACCTCGGGGACGACGCCGCCCGCGCGGCCGAGCTGGACGACGCGCTCGCCGCGCTCGGCGACCGCCACCTGCGCGACGACGGCACGATGGTCTGGGACTACCTGCTGGTGCGCGCGACGCGGGCGTGAGCCCGCGCCCTCGCTCGCCCCTCATCCCACGTCGAGGAGGCGGCGGCGGACGCTGTCGAGCTCCGCGTCCGTCACGCCGTGCGCGCGCAGGTAACCCTCCGGGTCCACGCCGTCGAGGAACTCCCCGAGCGCGGCGGCGACGGCGTCGCACCAGGCCGCGAGCTCGTCCGGCCCGCGGTGCGGCTCGTCCCACCCCGGCTCGGTGGCGGCCCGGTCGTTGTTCGCGCGCACGGCCAGCAGGTAGTCGTCGACGACGACCGGGCGGGGCACGCCGACGAGGGTCAGCAGGAGCGCGGTGACCATGCCGGTCCGGTCGCGCCCGCCCGCGCAGTGGTAGACGACGGCCCCGTCGCGGGCGGCGGCGACGGTGCGGAAGACGTCGGCGACGAGGTCGGGCCAGCGCTCGAGCACGGTCGCGTAGTAGCGCGGGGTGTCGAGGTGCGGCGCCCAGGCGGCCATGAACTCGGCGTCGTCGGGGTCCTCGACGGGGCGGTGGTGCCGCGACACCGACGGCGGCAGCTCCAGCGGCACGATCTCGGCCGCGTTGCGCAGGTCGACGACGGTGCGGACGCCGGCGGCGGCCATCGCTGCCAGCCCGGCCGGCCCTGCGTCGTCGAGGCGCGACGCCCGGTAGAGGCGTCCGAGCCGGGTGCGGCCCCCGTCGGCGGTGGGCAGGCCGCCGAGGTCGCGGGCGTTGGGAAGCGCGCCCCAGCGGACGGCGCGGGCGTCGTCCGGGGGCGCGACGGACGCGGCGTCGGCGGCCGGGTCACCGATCGGGAGGGTCACGGACGCCAGGCAAGCACACGGGGTCGGCGGCGCGTACTAGGCTCGACGCGGATCACGGGCACGACTCTGGCCCGTCGGCGCGACCCGGGCTGTGGGCCGCGGTTCCACCGGCGCGAGATGACGCGCCGTCGGACGACACCACCGACGACGACCCCTGGAGCTTTCGCGTGCCCCGCCTCCCCCGTACCGCCGTGCCCGGCGTTGCCCTGCTCGCCCTGTCCCTCGCCGCCCTCGCCGGCTGCGGACAAGACCCCGCCGACGCCGCGTCCTCGGCCGCCCCGACGGACGGGACCGCCGGGGGCACCGCCTACCCGCTGAACCTCGACAACTGCGGCGTCGAGACGACGGTCGACGCCGCGCCGCAGCGCGTCGTGACGATCAAGTCGAGCACCACGGAGATGCTGCTCGCGCTCGGCCTGGGCGACCGGATCGTCGGGTCGGCGTTCCTCGACGGCCCGGTGCCGGACTCCCTGGCCGGCGCCGCCGCCGACGTGCCCGCCGTCGCGGAGCCGATGGCCGAGCAGGTGCCCGGCGCGGAGGCCGTGCTCGGCCTGGAGCCCGACCTCGTCTACGCCGGCTGGGAGTCGAACCTCACCGCCGACGGCGCGGGCGACCGCGCCACGCTGGCGAAGCTCGGCGTCGCGACCTACGTCTCCCCCGCCGCCTGCAAGGCGCCGGAGTACATGCCCGACCCGCTGACCTTCGACGACGTCTTCGCCGAGATCGACGAGGTGGGCGAGGTCTTCGACGCCGCCGACGCCGCGGCCGACCTGGTCGCGACGCAGCAGGACGCGCTCGCGGCCGTCGCCCCCGACGACCGCGGCCTCACGGCGCTCTGGTACTCCTCCGGCGACGACATCCCCTACGTGGGCGCGGGCATCGGCGCGCCGCAGATGATCATGGACGCCGTCGGCCTGCAGAACGTCGCGGGCGACGTGCACGACACCTGGACGTCGTTCTCCTGGGAGCAGGCCATCGAGGCGGACCCGGACGTCATCGTGCTGGTCGACGCCACCTGGAACAGCGCGGAGCAGAAGATCGACCGGCTCGAGTCCAACCCCGCCACCGCGCGCATGACGGCGGTGCGCGAGGGCCGCTACCTCACCGTGCCGTTCCCCGCGTCGGAGGCAGGCGTCCGCAACGTGGACGCCGTCGTCGACCTCGCCGGGCAGCTCGACGGGCTGGAGGGGCTCGAGCCGTGACCACGACAGCCCGGCCGGTCTCGCCGCCCGGCACGAGCGCCGCGACGCCGGCGGGCCGCCGCGGCGCCGCCTGGTGGCTGCCGGCGTCGGTGGTGGTGCTGGTCGCGACCGTCCTGGTCACGGTGACGGTCGGGCCGGCCGACCTGTCGGTCGCGGACGTGTGGCGCTCGATCGCGACGCACGTCGGGCTCGGCGGCGCGCTCGGCCTCGAGCCGCTCGACACGCTGCCCGACGGCATGGTCTGGGAGCTGCGGCTGCCGCGCGTGCTGACCGCCGCGGCGGTGGGCGCCGGGCTCGCGGTGTGCGGCGTCGTCATGCAGTCCCTCACCCGCAACCCGCTGGCGGACCCGTACCTCCTGGGCCTGTCGTCCGGGGCGTCTCTCGGCGCGGTGCTCGTGCTCGTCGCCGGGCTGACCGTGCTGCTGCCGGTCGCGGCCTTCGGCGGCGCCGTCGCGGCGCTCGCCGCCGCGCTCGGGCTGGCCGGCGCGATCGGCACGATCACCCCGACCCGCACCGTGCTGGCCGGGCTCGCCGTGAGCCAGCTCGCCGCGGCCGCGACCAGCTTCGTCATCTTCTGGTCCGCGACCGGCGACTCCTACCGCGAGATCCTGTCGTGGCTCATGGGGTCCGTCGCCGGCGCGACGTGGACGTCGGTCGCGATCACCGGCGTGGCCGTGCTGGTGCTGGGCACCCTGCTCGCCTCGACCGGCTCGATCCTCGACGCGTTCACCTTCGGCGACACCGCAGCCGCGGCGCTCGGCGTGCCCGTCGCGCGGGTGCGGTGGCTGCTGCTGGTGGGCGTCGCGCTGCTCACGGGCGCGCTCGTCTCGCAGAGCGGGTCGATCGGCTTCGTCGGCCTCATCCTGCCGCACGCCGTACGGCTGCTCACCGGAGCGCGGCACCGGCTGCTCCTGCCGTTGTCCGCGCTGTGCGGGGCGTCGTTCCTCGTCTGGGCCGACACCCTCGCCCGCACGGTCTTCGCCCCCCGCGAGGTGCCCGTCGGCATCGTCACCGCCGCGATCGGCGCGCCGGTGTTCGCCCTGCTGCTCTGGCGCGGACGGAGGATCGCATGACGACCGAGACGCGCGCCGACGCCCCCGCCCGGAGCACCACCGGGACGGCCGGCGACGGCCTCGACGCCGCCCGCGTCTCGTGGTCGGCCGCCGGCCGCCTGATCCTCGACGGCGTGGACGTCGCCGCTCCCCCGGGCGCGGTCACGGGCCTGCTCGGCCCGAACGGCTCGGGCAAGTCCACGCTGCTGCGGGTGCTCGCCGGGGTGCAGGCGCCGACGGACGACGGCGCCGCCGGGAGCGCGCGGGCCGGCGCCCGCGTCGACTTCGCCGGCGCCGACCTCCTCTCGCTGCCGCGGCGCCGTCGCGCGCGGACGCTCGCGTTCGTCGAGCAGGAGGCGTCCACCGACCTGCCCGTCACGGTGCTCGACGCCGTCCTGCTCGGACGCATCCCGCACCGCTCCCTGCTGGCCGGCGACTCCGCGGACGACCGTGCCGCCGCCCGCGGCACCCTCGACGTCGTCGGGGCGGCGCACCTCGCCGACCGTGAGGTCACGACCCTCTCCGGCGGCGAGCGCCAGCGCGTGCACATGGCGCGCGCCCTCGCCCAGGAACCCGCGCTCATCCTGCTGGACGAGCCGACCAACCACCTCGACATCGCCGCCCAGCTCGACGCGCTGCGCGTGCTGCGCTCCCTCGCGGGCCGAGGCGTGACCGTGCTGGCCGCCCTGCACGACCTGCAGCTCGCCGCCCAGCACTGCGACCACGTGGTGCTGCTGTCCGACGGCCGCGTCGTCGCGGCCGGGGACGTCCGCGACGTGCTCGTGCCGGACGTCCTCGACCCCGTCTACGGCGTGCGCACCGAGGTGCTCACCCACCCGCGCACGGGTCGGCCGGTGCTGACCTTCAGCCCGCGCTGACCTGCTACCGCCGACCCGCTACCGTCGACCGAGCTCGATGGCCGGGCAGCGGTCCATCACCATGTCGAGGCCGGCGGCGCGCACGCGGGCGGCGGCGTCTTCGTCGACGACGTCGAGCTGGAACCACACCGCCCTGGCGCCGATGGCGATCGCCTGGTCGGCGACGTCGCCCGCGAGCTCGGAGCGGACGAAGACGTCCACGACGTCGACGGGGAACGGGATGTCCGCGAGGCTCGCGTAGCCCTGCTCGCCGTGCACCGTCCCGGCGCTCGGGTGGACGGGCACGATCCGCTTGCCGGCACGCTGCAGGAGGCCCGCGACGCCGTACGCGGCACGTTCCGTGTTGGTCGACAGGCCGACGACGGCCCAGGTGGTGGTCTCGTCGAGGACGCGATCGATGGTGGCCTCGACGTCGGTGGCGGTCTCGGTGACCTCTGGCGTGCTCATGTCTCGTGCAACCGGCACCTCGATCGGCCTGTTCCAGTCCCGCGGGTCCCTGATCCTCATGCGTGCCCCCTCGCTGTCCGATCCGTCATTCGAGCTGCCGTCGGAACCGTCATGCGACCGCCAGTGCCACGCCCGCGAGCGCGCACGACGCGGCGCAGGCAACCGTCCGCACGTGGTTGAGCCGGCCCCAGGGCCGGTCGAACGCGGCCCAGCCGGCGGCGTCCCGGTGCGCCATGAGCTCGTTGTTCAGCGGCACGTTGCCGACCGCCGTCACGCCGAGCATGCCCACCACCACGACGACGGCGCTCGCCACGACCAGCCACGCGCCGTCGTGCCCGGCGACGAGTCCCACGACCGCGGCCGCCGCCGGCACCACGACGGCCGCGCCGAAGAGCGTCATGAACGGCGGCCGCACGGCGTCCTCGTTGATCGCCGCCATCGCCGCTGCGGCGTCGGCGGGATCGAGTCGACGCAGGCCCGCGACGACGAAGGTCGAGAACGCCGCGAACACCCCGCCTGCCAGGCCGGTGACCAGCACGGTCAGCACGAGGAGCACGTCCCAGAGGTCCATGGGCCCATCCAACCAGCGGGACGGCCCCGGCCGCAGCAGGATGGACCGCATGCCCGTGCCTCCCGCCGTCTCCCAGGCCACCAAGCGCTTCAACCCCTACGCCCTCAAGGTGAGCTCGCGCGTGCCGCCGTGGGTCACGCTGCACCACGTCGGCCGCAAGAGCGGGCGGGAGTACCACACGCCGGTGGTCGCGTTCGCGGCCCGCGCACCGATCGACACGCGGGTCGCGCAGCCCGGCGACCCGGTGGAGATCGGGGAGTACCGCGACATCCTCGTGCTCACGCCGCTGCCCTGGGGCGCCGACGTGGACTGGTGCCGCAACGCGCGCGCCGCGGGCTCGTACCGCCTCACCCGCAAGGGGGTCGACTACCGCGCGGACCAGCTGCGCGTCGTGGACGCCGACGACGCCCGCGGGATGCTCGGCGGGTTCGTCGGTGCGGCGTCGGGGCTGGTCGGCATCGAGTCGTTCCTCGTCGGGCGCCTCCGGCGGTGGCCTGCCACCGCGTCGCCGGCTACCGAGCCAGGGCGCGGCTGAAGAACGCGACGGCGTCCGCCGCGACCTCGGCCTGCAGCGCGGGATCGCCGCCGTCGGGGCCGTCGACGAAGGCGTAGTGCCCCGCGTCCACGCCCAGCTCTCTCGAGTCCGCGCCGGGGATGCCCGTCGCATACAGCCGAGCGTTCGTCTCGAACGGCACGGAACGGTCGGCGCCGCCCCAGCGGACCGCGGTCGGCCGTGACACCGTGGCGAGACTGCCCGGGTCGACGAAGGCGCCCGACGGGCACAGCAGGTAGCCCGCCACGACCCGGTCGTCGCGGAACGACTCCACGGCGAGCTCCGCCCAGGCGGCGCGCTCCGCCTCGGGATGGGCGTCGAGCAGCTGCTCGACGATCCCCGGGAGCTCCGGCGTCGGGGGCGCCGGTACCGTGCCCGAGACCAGGCCCCCGAAGGTCGACCCGTCCACACGCGCCCCGAGCAGAGCCGCCACCGTGTACCCGCCGATCGAGAACCCCGCGGCGCCGACGGGCCCGCTCGGGTCGAGGACGTCGAGCACGCGGGACAGGTCGAGGGCGCGGTCCCACCAGCGGACGAACGACTCCGCGGCGTACGGCTCGACGAAGGTGTTGCCGTGGTGGTCGACGGCGGCCACCGAGCATCCCGCGGCCACCAGGGCGTCGATCAGGACGTGGAGGTTCTGCGCCGCCCCGCCCGTCCCGTGGGAGACGAGCACGAAGGGGGCCGCCGCGTCGTCGGCGCGCCACAGGTGGGTGCGGACCGGTCGCGGTCCGTCACCGCCGTACGCGGGCCGCGTGGGATCGGTGAGCTCGAGGACCTCGGCTTGCACGGGACTCCTTCGTTCGCGCGGGACGGCGGGCACAGTGTGGCACTCCGGTCGGCGGCGCGTCAGGACACCGTGGCGTCGAGCAGCCCCGCCAGGATCCGGGGCAGCAACCGGCCCAGCAGGTCCTGGTCGCCATCCTGGTCGCCCGTGGACGGGGTCGACGTCGCGATCGCCTGCGAGAGGCGCGGGTGCTCCCCCGCCACGACGACCGCCCGGAGGTACTCCTCCTGCGCCGACCGCCACTCCTCGGTCGAGCGGTCCGCGGCGAGCTCGGTCCGCGCGACCGTGGCGACGAGCCCGATCACCATGGCGGCAGCCTCGAGCTTGGCGTGGCCCGCCGCGTCCACCGGCTCCAGCGCGCCGAGCACCCGCTCGAGGAGCGCGACGCCGTGCGGCGTCATGGGCGGCTGCGCCTGCAGCACGTCGACCACCCAGGGATGCTGCCGGCAGACGGCGTCGAGAGCGCGCGCGAGCGCGAGGACGTCGGCCTGCCAGCCACCGGCGAGGGGCGGGAACCGGAGCTCGGCGAGCACCGCGTCGAGCATGAGGTCGACCAGCTCGTCGCGGCTGTCGACGTACCGGTACAGCGCGGTGGCGCCGGCGCCGATCGCACCCGCCACCTTGCGCATCGAGACGGCGGCGAGCCCGCCGTCGTCGGCCAGCCGGACCGCGGCCGCGGCGATCCCCGCGCGGTCGTGCCCAGGTGCCGGCCCTCGGCCGGCGCGTTCCCTGCGCAGCCAGATGCTGCTCGACCGCTCGCCTTCTGCGTACACCGCTCGCAGTCTAGTACGCTCGACCACAGCGAACACTGCTCACAGAAGATGCGAGAGACCCCCGTGATGACGCCGACCACCCGCTATGCCACCCACGACGACGTGACGATCGCGTACGAGACGTTCGGCGACGTGGGGTCCGGCGAGCCGCTCGTGCTGATCATGGGGCTGGACTTCCAGATGGTGTGGTGGCCCGACGAGCTCTGCGAGCTCCTGGTCGGCGCCGGCTTCGCGGTCGTCCGGTTCGACAACCGCGACACCGGGCTCTCGACGCACTTCGGCTCACCCCGGCGGGAGAGCCCCTGGCGGGCGCTCCTCGGCGGGACCGCGCCCGCGTACCGCGGCGCCGACATGCTCGACGACGTCGAGGCGGTCCTGGACGCGGTCGGCTGGGAGTCGGCCCACCTCCTGGGCGCCTCGATGGGTGCAGGGATCGCCCAGGCGATGGCGCTGCTGCGTCCGTCGAGGGTCCGCTCCCTGACGAGCTGCGCCGGCCTGCCGGCCACCGCGGGCGCGCTGCGTCGCCTGACCTACGTGCGGTTCGGCATCTTCCGCGAGATGGCCCGCCTCGGCGAGCCGAGCACCCGCGACGAGTCGATCGACGTCCTGGTCGCGATCTGGCGGCTGCTCTCGTCCCCCGCACACCCCTTCCCCGAGGCCTGGGCCCGCCGGGTCGCGGGCGTCAGCCACGACCGGTCTCCGCGCGACCCGCGCACGACGCAACGGCAGCTCGCCGCGTGGTCACGGGACGCCCTGCCGGCACTGTCGACGCTGCGCGTCCCGACCCTCGTGATCTCCGGCGAGGACGACCCGCTCATGAAGGTCTCCGGCGGCCGCGACGTCGCGCGCCAGGTCCCGGGCGCCGTCTTCCGGGTCCACCCGGACATGGGCCACACCCTCCCGGAGCACGTCTGGCCGGAGCTCGTCGCCGACCTGCAGGGGCTCGTGATCCGCTCGAGGGCAGCGGCCTAGGGGAAGCCCCTGGACGCCGGCCGCGGCGCCAGGGTCTGTTTCAGGGGCCTCCCGGTGCTGTGACACGGGTCACCCGCCGTACGTTCGACGGCATGATCGAAGCACAGGGTCTGTCCAAGCACTACGGGAACAAGACCGCCGTCGACCGCGTCACCTTCACGGTGCGGCCTGGCGTCGTCACCGGCTTCCTCGGCCCCAACGGGGCGGGCAAGTCCACCACCATGCGCATGATCATGGGGCTCGACCGGCCCTCCGCGGGCTCGGTCACCGTCAACGGCCGCCCGTACGCGCGGCACCGGTCCCCGCTCACCGAGGTGGGCGCGCTGCTCGAGGCCCGGGCCGTGCACCCGGGCAGGACGGCGCGGGCGCACCTGCGCGCGCTGGCCGCGACGCACGGCATCCCGGACCGACGGGTCGACGAGGTCATCGACCTGACCGGGCTCGCGTCCGTGGCGCGGCGACGCGTCGGCGGGTTCTCGCTCGGCATGGGCCAGCGCCTCGGCATCGCCGTCGCGCTGCTGGGCGACCCGCACACGCTCATCCTCGACGAGCCCGTCAACGGCCTCGACCCCGAGGGGGTGCTGTGGGTGCGCCGCCTCGCGCGGAGCCTCGCGGCCGAGGGCCGCACCGTCTTCCTGTCCAGCCACCTCATGAGCGAGATGGCGCTCACGGCCGACCACGTCATCGTCATCGGGCGCGGCCGCATCCTCGCCGACGCGCCGGTCACCGACGTCGTCGAGGCCGCGTCGCGGCGCGCGGTCACCGTCCGCACCCCCGGCCCGACGACCCTGCGCACCGCGCTGGAGCACGCGGGCGCCGCCGTCGTCGTGCCCGACGTCGCCCACGAGGGCTCGCTGGAGGTCACGGGCCTGGACGCCGCGGCGATCGGCGAGATCGCCCTCACCGCGGGCGTCGCGGTGCACGAGCTGACGCCGGTGGCCTCCACCCTCGAGGACGCCTACCTGGAGCTCACGGCGGACGCCGTCGAGTACCGCACCGACGACCCGACCGACGACCCCGCCGGCGACCTCGCGGCCGCCGGCGCGACGAGCACGGGAGACCAGCCATGAGCGCCACCAGCACCCTCGTCGCGGACCGCGCGCCGGTTGTCGACGCCCACGTCACCTTCGCGCGCGTGCTGCGCTCGGAGTGGCTCAAGCTGTGGTCGCTGCGCTCCACCTGGTGGGGCGTCGCGCTGACCGTGCTGCTCATGGCGGGGCTCGCGGTGCTCATGGCGTCGACGCTCGGGGCCGCCGCGACGTCGCCCGACATGCAGGAGACCATCAGTGCCGACCCACGGCTGGCGACCCCGAGCGGTGCCGTCGCCGTGACGTTCGGGTACGGGTTCGCGCAGCTCACCGTGGCGGTGCTCGCCGTCCTGGCCATCACGGGCGAGCACTCGACCGGCATGATCCGGGCGTCCTTCGCCGCCGTGCCCCGGCGGCTGCCGGTCCTGTGGGCCAAGCTCGCCGTCGTGGCGGCGACGACGGCGCTCCTGGCCGTCGTCGGCCTGGCGGCCGCCTGGCTCGCGACGGCGTCCTCACTGTCCGCCGACGGTCTCTCGCTGAGCTTCTCCGACGGCGAGCACCTGCGCGCGCTCGGCGGCACGGTCGCGTACCTGGTGACCGTCGCCGCGCTGTCGCTGGGCATCGGCGCGCTCTGGCGCAGCACCGCGGCAGGGATCGCGACCACCCTGGGCATCCTGATGGTGGTGCCGCTGCTGTTCCAGGGGCTCGCCGGCTCGGCCGCCTGGGCGCAGGACGTCTACGCCTACCTCCCGACCGTCGCCGGCGAGCGCCTCATCGCCACCGGCCCCACGCCCGACGGGCTCCTCACCCCCGGCGCGGGGTTCGCCGTGCTGGCCGCCTACACCACCGCGGTGCTCGCCGCGGCCGCCCTCGCCGTCCGGCGCCGCGACGCCTGACGGGCGCTCACGCCGTCCGGGCGTCGCGTGCCACCCGCCACGCCCAGGCGACCAGCGGCACCTGGAGGGGCAGCCTGCCCCACGCGATCGCGGGATCACGGGCCCACGACCGGGCGCCCGGGTGCGAGTCGAGCGCCATCTTGACGTTGCCGGGGAAGACGCCGACGAACAGCGCGGCGGAGGCGAGCCCGCCGACGCGCCGTGTGGCGGGGACGGCCACGGCCGCCGCGCACGCCAGCTCGGCGACCCCGCTGCCGTAGACCCAGGCACGCGGCGAACCGAGCCCGCGCGGGACGATCCCCTCGAAGACGGCCGGGCGGGCCAGGTGCAGGGCGCCGGCGGCGCCCAGCAGCCCGGCGAGCGAACCTGCGAGGACGTGCTGACCACGAGTCATGCGCCCGACGCTACCGGGCCACCCGTGCGGCGACGGACGTGGTCGGGGCAGGATGGGGCCCATGACCGCACAGCTCTGGATCACCGGCGACCCCGACACGGACGCGCTGCTGAGCGACGACATGTTCGCCCTGCTGGTGGGCATGCTGCTCGACCAGCAGTACCCGATGGAGCACGCGTTCGCGGGGCCGCGCAAGATCCGCGACCGGCTGGGCAGCATCGACCCGCACGCGGTGGCGGACGCCGACCCGGACGAGTTCGTCACCCTGGCCACCACTCCCCCGGCGATCCACCGGTACGGGCGGTCGATGGCCGCCCGCGTGCAGGCGCTGGCGCGGGCGGTCGTGGACGACTACGACGGCGACGTCGCGAAGCTCTGGACCACGCCCGGCGCCGAGGGCCCCGCCACCGGCCCGGAGGTGCTGGCACGGCTGCACGCCCTGCCGGGGTTCGGCGAGCAGAAGGCCAAGATCTTCCTCGCCCTGCTCGGCAAGCAGCGCGGCATCCGACCGGCGGGCTGGCAGGAGGCCGCCGGCCACTACGGCGACGACGGCTCGCGCCGCTCGATCGCCGACGTGACCAGCCCGGAGTCGCTCGCCGAGGTGCGGACCTTCAAGAAGGCGCAGAAGGCGGCGGCGAAGGCGGCCAAGTAGGGCTGAGGACGCCCGGTGTCCCGCGGATGACGCGGGCCGGCGGCGCCCAGCGCCGCCGGCCCGCCCGGCTGTGGTGCGACACCGCCTCAGCGGCCGTGGTGCCCGTGCGAGAGCGACACCTTCCACACCTCCCCGTCGAGCGTGACGACGTAGGCCGTGCGTCCGACGATCTCGAAGGAGGTCGGCTGGTCGAGGCCGGTCGCCACGGCTCGCAGGATGCCGTGCCGCCCGACCTTCATCACCTGGCCGGTGTCGGGGTCGGCAGGCGATCCCTCGGCGCTGCCCGGGGTGAAGTGGCCCTGGGCGAGCGCGTACAGCCCGCCTCGACCCTTCTCGACGTCGACGAGCAGGCGGCCGCCGGAGGCGACCTGGTGGACGCCGTGCCTCCACGGGGTGAAGGCCACGACCCGGCCGTCGCGCGGCAGGTGCGGCACCGGCCCCGCCTGGGCGACCAGGACGGTCCGGCCGACGGTCTCCAGACCGGTCGGCACGACGTTGCCGAACGCGCGGACCTGCGTGATCGAGCCGTCCGGCGTCACGTACAGCACCCGGTTGTGATGGCCGTCAGTGACGAGGAACCCCTTGCGGTACGGCTCCATGGCGTACTGCACGCCGATGGGGACGAAGTAGTCGGTCTTCGGCGGGTGGGCGATCGACCAGGCGCCGATGTCGGCGACGGGGCGTGCCGTGCCGTCGCGGCCGACCCGGTACAGGCCCGAGACCTGCTCGTCCGCGAGCGTCACGAGGACGTACGCGGTGTGGCCGCGGAACGCGACGTCGACGGCGCCGCCGGGAGTGTCGGGCTGCTGCACGGGCAGGCCCGAGACGGAGACCGAGGCCGCGCCGGTGCGGCGGTCGATCCGGGAGACCTCCCCGGCCTCGGGTTCGGTGACGTAGAGGGCTCCGTCGGGGCCGATGGTGGAGCCGGCACCTCCGGACAGCCCGGTGGTCAGGAGCGACGGGTCGGTGCGGTGGTGGCCGTGGTGGTGGTCGTGGTGCGACGGGGTCGCGGAAGCTGTCGCGACCGTGGTCGCGGCGAGCAGCGTGGACAGCAGGATGGCGAGGATGCGTGGGGTACGCATGGGGACCCTTTCCGAGGTGCGTCGTGGCACGGGTCGGGCTCGGCGCGGAGGCCGGGTCGGGACGGGCGCTCCCCTCGCCTCCCTCGACGCTACGCCCGATGCCTCGCCCCGTCACGGGCCGTTCGCCCCGGCGACCACCCGGCGGCGCGCAGCCGTTCGAGCGCGCGCTCGTGCGGCAGCGCTTGCCGGGTCCCGCGCTGCCCGGCCGTCGTGGTGGCGGCGAAGACCGACGCGAGCAGCGCCTCCTCGACGGCGTCCGTCGCGGCCGCGAACAGCGGGTCCAGCGCGTCGTCGGGCACGAGCGGGCCGGCGGGGTCCGCCGTCGTGAACGCGAGGCCGTAGTCGCCGCTGCCGTGGGCGAAGTCGGAACCCACCCGCCCCATGGCGAACACCGCGCGGCGCGCCACCCGTTCGAGCCGCCTGGCGTCGAGCGGGGCGTCCGTCGCCACGACGATCATGCAGGAGTTTCCCTCCGCCGGTCCGTCTCCCTGCGGCTCCGTGCCGAGCAGATCCGCCGCGGGCAGCGGCACGCCCTGCACGGTGAGGGTGCCGGAGAAGTTCGACTGCACCAGGACGCCCACGGTGCGCGTCGACCCCGCCACGTCGACCCGGCGCGACGACGTCCCGATACCGCCCTTGTACCCGAGCGCGGAGGTCCCCGCCCCGGCGCCGACGCAGCCCTGCGCCACCGGGCCGGACGTCGCGCCGTCGAGCGCGGCGAGCACGTGCGCCTCGGTGATCGGCCGGGCGCGGATGTCCGACAGGTACCCGTCGTTCGTCTCCCCGACGACCGGGTTGAGGGTGCGCACGTCCTCGTAGCCGGGCCAGGCGAGCACGTGCGTGACGAGCGCGTCGGCGGCGCGGAACGCCGAGAGCGTCGCGGTGAGGAGGACCGGCGTCTCGATCGTCCCGAGCTGCTCGAGCTGCGTCGCGCCCACGAGCTTGCCGTACCCGTTCCCGATGAACAGCCCGCACGGCAGCGCCCGCCGCTGCCGCGGTCCGGCGCCGAGCGCGTCGGGGACGACGGCGGTGACGCCCGTGTGCAGGCGCTCGCCCTCGTGCAGCGTCGTGTGCCCGACCCGCACGCCCGCGACGTCGGTGATCGCGTTCGCCGGGCCGGTCGGCAGGTCGCCGACGACGACGCCGAGCTCGCGCGGGCCGGGCCCGGCGCCGTCCGTGCCCGGGCCGGTCATGCCCGCTCCCCGGCGGGGACGAGGCGCGCGGGGTGCACGTCGCGCCAGGTGCGGGTGCCGTCGACGAGGTCCTGCACGTGCTCGCGGAACCGCGGGCAGGAGGCGATGTCGTGCGCCCGGCACGACAGGGCGTGCTCCGTCATGTGCCGGGACCGGTCGATCTCCTCCTGGCGCCGGTCGAGCTCGGCCAGGTGCGCGGTGAGCACCTCGTGCCGGTCGCGCGCACCCCGCCCCGTGGACCCGGCGTCGAGCAGCACCTGGATCTGCTCGAGGCTCATGCCCGCGACCTTGGAGCTGAGGATCGTCGCCACCCGCACGACGTCGTCGGGCCCGTAGCGCCGTCGCCCCCCGCCGTCGCGGGCCGGGTCGAGCAGGCCGACGTCCTCCCAGTAGCGCAGCACGTGCGTCTCCAGGCCGAAACGCTCGGCGAGCTCGCCCACGCTCCAGGTCTGCTCCCCCGCACCGCGTGACGCGACCGCCCTTGACTTCATGTTGACATGAAGTCACAGCCTGGGGGCAGCACGCAACCCGATCCGCGAAGGAGCACCCCCATGAACGACCTCCGCCCCGCCCACCTGCACGACGCGATCGTCCTCGGCGCCGGGCCCGCCGGCCTCTCCGCCGCGCTGATGCTCGGCCGCACCCACCGCGACGTCGTCGTGCTCGACTCCGGCGCCTACCGCAACGACCCCACCGACGCGATGCACAACGTCCTCGGCTTCGACGGCGTGACGCCCGCCGAGTTCCGCGCGGCCGCCCACCGCACCCTGGCCGCGTACGACACGGTCGAGCTGCGCCGCACCACCGCCCACGAGGTCGCCCCGCTCGACCCCGCGTCGCCGGCCGAGGGGTTCGTCGTGCGCACCGCCGACGGCGACGTCGCCGGCCGCCGCCTGCTGCTGGCCACCGGCGTGCGGGACGAGCTGCCCGCGACGCCCGGCCTGGACTCGCTGTTCGGCACGGTCGCGGCGCACTGCCCGTACTGCCACGGCCACGAGTTCTCCGGCACCCCCGTGGCGATCCTGGGCGCCGGCCCGCACGCACCGCGCGTCGCGGGGCTGCTGGAGCGGATCGCGAGCCGCGTCGTCGTGCTGGCGGACGGCGCCGACGTCGACCCGGAGGTCCGCGCCGCGCTCGACGCCCGCGGCGTCGCCGTCCGACCGGAGCCGGTGCTCCGCCTGGAGCCGCTGGCGCTGCCCGGCGGGCACCCGGGCGCGCGGGCCGTGCTGGACGGGGGCGAGCCGGAGGAGCTCGGCGGCGTCATGGTCGCCCCGACGCTGCACCAGTCGGCACCGTTCGCGGACCTCCTCGGGCTGGAGCTGCGCGACTCCGGCTGCGTGGCCGTCGACGCCATGGCCCGCACGAGCATGCCCGGCGTACTCGCCGCCGGCGACCTCGCCCACACCGCCGACTTCCCCATGCCCCTGAGCTCCGTGACCGCGGCGATGGCGGCCGGGCAGCTGGCCGCCGCGTCGATCGACTCCGACCTGCTGGCACTCGCGCGCTGACCGTCTCGCACGCTCGCCACGACGGGCAGGATGGCGGCATGAGCCGCCGCCACCTGTTCGTCGTCGCGCATCCGCACGCGGAGCACACCGCCGCCGACCTCGTCGGTGGGTGGTACGACTCGCGCCTCACCGAGCGGGGCCGCGCCGACGCGCACCGGGTTGCCGCGGGGCTCGGCCGGCAGCTGGACGCCCGCCCGGATCCCGGGCGTCCGGTACGCGTCACGACCTCCGATCTCGCCCGGGCGGCGGAGACCGCGGACGTCGTCGGCGCGGCGCTCGGGGTCACGGCCGAGCGCGATCGGCGGCTGCGCGAGATCAGCTTCGGCGTCGCCGAGGGCCGACCGAACGCGTGGCTCGCCGCGCGTCGGGTGCGTGCCCCCGACGACGACAGGCTCGACCACCGCGGCCCGGTGCCCGGGGCGGAGACGCGACGCGACGTGGCTGACCGGGTCCATGCGTGCGTCGCCGGCCTCATGACCGACGAGGACCATGACCACGTGGTGGTGACGCACGGCTTCGCGCACACGTTCGTCGTGACGGCGTGGCTGCGCGTCCCCGTCGAGGCGGCCGGCTTCGCCACCTTCGCCACGTCGCCGGGCGCGATCACTCACCTCACCCGCGACGACGCCTGGGGAAACCGGACGCTCGTCGACCTCGGTGCGACGTCCCATCTGACGGCCGCCGACTAGGCTCGCCGCATGACCTCAGCGCAACCCCTGCCGCTCGGCCCTGCCCCGCGACCCGCCACCGGCGACGACCTCGCCGACCGGCTCCGCGTCCTCGCGACCCGGGCGGCCGGGGCGGGCGTGACAGGCCTCGACCGGGCGCGCCTCACCGCCACGCTGGACGGCGCCGACGTCGCGACGCTCGAGGCGGACCTCACGGGCGTCGCGTTCGGTGCGCAGCAGAAGGCCCCGGGCGTCGTGTGGCAGCCCGGCGCGTTCACCGCGCGCGAGGAGGGCACGGTGCGCCGCCTGCGCGTCGACGCCCACCCGCTCACCGCCGTCGACCTGCCCGTGGACGTCACCGCCGAGGCCGAGGGGCTGCGGTTCACGTGGGTCGAGGGCGCGGACGGCCAGGTGGGGTTCGAGCCGGTCGAGCCCGACGACGCGCACCCGGTGACCGGCCACGCCCGCGTCGCGGTCTCCCGCGCCGGCCTGGTCGCGACGGTGCACGGCCTGCTCGCCGTCTCGCTGCAGTCCCAGGGCGTCACGCTGAGCGACCTGGACGTGCAGCTCGACTCGCACGGCCCCCGCGCGGCGGGCCTGCGGATCGAGGCGAAGATCCGCAAGGGGTTCCTCTCCGCGGGCGTGTCCGCCACGGCGTCGGCGTCGGTCGACGCGGCGATGGTGCTGACCGTCGGCGACGTGCGCATCTCCAGCGGCAACCCGCTGGTCGCCGCGATGCTCGGCGCCGTCCGGGGCCGCGTCGAGGCGGCGGCGCACCGCCGTGTCGACCTGGCCGCCGCGCTGCCGCCCGGGGTCCGGCTCGCGGACGTGCGCCTCGACGTCGGCGAGGAGCTGGTGCTCAGCGCCCGGCTGGGCTGAGGCCCCTGGCGGCCACCGCCGGCTTCCACCGACCGGAATCGCGCACCGGGTCGTTGCACGCTCGTCGAAACTCGTGCGTCCGCCCCTGACGACGGCTCCCTCTGCAGGACGGCCCCACCCCGGCGCCGTCCCGCGGAGGGAGAAGCATGAGTCGGTTCCGGATGATCGTCGTCTGCCTGGCGCTGCTGCTGGAGGGCATGAGCACGTCGGGCATCAACGTGCAGATCGGCGCGGTGCACGCCGACCTGATCTTGTCGCCCACCGAGCTGCACCTGGTGCCGAGCGCCTTCCTCATCGCGTACGCGGGGCTGCTGCCCGTGGCGGGAACCCTCGCCGACCGGATCGACCGTCGGCGGGTGTTCCTGCTCGGCATCGCGCTGTTCGGCGTCGGCTGCCTCGTGTGCGCCGCGGCCCCGGGGCCCTGGGCGCTGGTCGTCGGTCGGTTCGTGCAGGGCGCGGGCGCGGCCCTCAGCGCCCCCGCGGCCCTGGCCCTCATCACCGCCGGCCTGCCCGAGGGCGCGGCTCGCAACCGCGCGGTCGCGCTCTACGGGGCGATGGGCGCCGTCGGGTTCTCGCTCGGGCTGGTGCTGCCCGGGGCGGTGGTCACCGCGTTCGGGTGGCGGTGGAGCTTCGCGGCCTCGCTGCCGGCGGTGCTCCTCGTGCTCGCCGCCACCTGGACCGTGCGGTCCGAGCCCGCGCGCCGCGGCGCCGGGCCCGACCTCCGCGGCGCCGTCGTGCTCACCGCCGCGCTCATGGTGGCCGTCCACCTGCTCGGGGCGTTCTCCACGCTGCCCGCCCCGTGGCTGGCCGGGGAGGCCGCCGTCCTGGCGGTGCTCGTCGTCCGGCTCGTCGTCCGCGGCGGGGTCCGCGACCTGCCGCGGACGGTCGTCGCGAACCCGCGGGTGCAGGCCGCCTGCCTGGCGCTCGGCGGTCTGTTCGCCGGCGTCGTCGCGTCGATGTACGCGCTGAGCCTGGCCGCGCACGCGGCCGGCCACGACGCGATCGTCGTCGCCCTCCTCGTGGTGCCGCAGCCGATCGTGTTCAGCCTGACGGCCGCGGCCGGCGCGCGCCTCGTCACCGCCCGGGGGCCGGCTCTCCCGTTCGCGGCGGGCGCGCTGCTGTTCGCGGCGAGCATCGGCTGGCTGGCCGTCGTCGGACTGGACGCCCCCGCCTGGGCGGGCGTGCTGCCCGCGATGGCGGGCGTCGGTGCTGCGCTCGGGCTCTGCTTCCCCGCGGCGTCGGTGGGCGCCGTGGACGCGACCCCCGCGCACACCCGCGGCACGACGGCGGGCGTGCTGACGACGGCGCAGAACACCGGGGGTGCGCTCGGCATCGCCGTCCTCAGCGCCGTCGCGGTGGTCCCCGCCGCCGGGTCGGGCGTCGGCGTCGAGCCCGCGATGGCCTGGTCGTGCGGCCTCGCCCTCGCAGGGCTCGCCGGTAGCGCTCTGCTGCTGACCGCCGCGCGCCGGCAGCGCGCGACGGCCTTACGCGGCGCTGTCGGTGCCCCGTGCGAGATTCGGGGCATGCCCGACCGCCCCGACGTCCCGCCCGCGCTCGTCGAGCGGCTGCGCGGGCTGCTCGAGTTCCCGGAGTGCGCCGAGGAGGACGCCTGGACCGGCGTGCGGTGGCGGGTGCGCAAGGCCACGGTGGCGCACGTGTTCGGCGGCGAGGACCAGCTCTTCCGCCTGACCTTCCGCGCCGACCCGCAGGAGGTCCGGGCGTTCGAGCACCTCGGCCACCCGTACTTCCGCGCCGGCTGGGGCGGCAACGTCGTCGGCGTGGTCCTCGACGACGCCACCGACTGGGACGAGTTGGCCGAGCTGCTCACCGACTCCTACTGCATCCAGGCGCCGCGGCGGCTGGCCGACGGCGTCGACCGGCCCGAGCCGGAGGGCGACGCGGCCGGCTGACGTCCGAGGGTCAGAGCGAGACGGACGTGCCGACCAGCACCAGCTCGGAGGAGTGCGACCCGGCCACGCCGACGTCGGCGGGCCGCGCGACGAACCCGGGCAGGCCCTCCAGCCCGCCGCCGGCGGCGACGACCCGGAGGTCCAGCGACTGCCCGGCCGGCACGGTGAGCGTCACCTCGAACCCGTCCTCGCCCGGGGCGTAGAAGCGGGTGTCGAGGGCGCCGCCGTCGACGGGCACCTCCCGCCCGGCGACCTGCGCCGCCTCCACGCCCGCGGCGTTCAGCTGCACGTACCGCAGGGCGCCCGCGGTGCCGATCGGCGCGCCCTCGCCCGGGGTCACGCGCAGCGTGAGGACGCGGGCGTCCCCGGAGGGCTCGGCGTCCAGCACGTCGACGACGGGGGCGGGCAGGTCGGCCGGCTCGGCGTCGCCGGCGTGCACCTCCCCCTCGAACATCGGGAACGGCTCCGACAGGTCCGTCTCGGTGTCCACGAACTGCGCGGTCCAGTCGCTCGGGGTGCCCTCGTCGGACACCCAGTGCGCCGAGCCTGTGTCGGCGTCCAGCACGTAGGCGAGCCGCGTCGGCTCGGGGTGCTCGGCGTCGAACGGGTCGACGACGAAGCCGACCACGAGCGCGACCACGCCCACCGCGGCGCACCCGCCCACCAGCCCGAGCGCGCGGCGCCGGCCGCGGGGCCACAGCACCGCGAGGACGGGGGTCAGCGCCAGCCCGAGCAGCGCGGCGACGACCGCGGGCGCGGCGCCCGTCGCGAGGCCCAGCGCCGGGAAGAACAGCAGCACGATCGGCACCAGGAGGACGACGCCCACGGCAGCGCCCAGGGTCACCACCACCCGGCGGCCCACGACGCCGCGCGCCACCCTCAGCGTGAGCAGCCAGGCGACGGCACCCGCGAGCGCCGGCAGCGCCGCGAGGTACGAGCCGCCGGGGGTGACGGCGGCGAGGACGACCCCGAGGACGGCGAGCCAGCCGAGCGCCCCGACCGCGAGGGCGGGGCCGCCGAGCGAGCGGCGCAGCCCGAGGAACCAGGCGGTCCACACGGTCGCGACGATGGCGAGCAGGGCGACGCGGAAGCCCCAGGGCCGCCACGGGTCGAGCATCTCGTCGTAGCCGGGCCGCACCAGGCCCATGACCCACCACAGCGCGATCGATCCGGCGACGGCGCCGGCGAGCGGGAGCAGGGCGGACGCGAAGCCGAGGGCGAGGGTGCCGGCCGTGGTCCGTTCGCCGCGCACCTCGCGGCGCCGGGCGAGGGTCACGGCGAGGGCGCCGACCGCGAGCACGGCGGCGACGGCGAGCGGCCACACGAGCCACCCGGGGTAGCGCGCGAGCACCCCGCCCGGCAGCGGGAAGTAGGTGGCGTCGTCGGCCGACGGCGTGGCGAGCGCCGCCGCGTCGGCGTTCCCGAGCTCGCGCGCCAGGGCCAGCATGTTGGCACCGTGGTGCTGCAGGCTCGCCGTCGACATCCGCTCGGGCGTGTCCTGCGGAGCGTGGTAGGTGGCCGACCCGTCGATGTACGCCGAGTTGAGGCCGGTGAAGCGCCCCTCCGGGTCGTCGAGGAACGGCGAGAAGTCGGTGTCGTTCGGCAGGATGCGGTACACCTCGACCGCCATCGAGCTGCCCACGGGATACGGCACGTGGGAGTAGGCGGCGACGAGCCCCGCGTTGCCGTCCGAGGTCTCGAACATGATCGCCGGGCCCGACGAGCCGCGGGCCTCGACGTTGACCACCACGCCCCCGTCGGCGGCGCGCGGGTCCGCGTCCGCGAACGCCTCCGCGCCGCACAGGCACGCCTCCTCCGCGTCGGTGAACACGAGCACGAGGTCGTTGCGCAGCGGCTCGCCCTCCCCGAGCGCGCGGGCGGTCTCCAGCAGCGTCGCGACGCCGGCGCCGTCGTCGTTGGCCCCGTGCGACACCTCGGCGGAGTCGTAGTGCGCGACGAGGAAGACCGGCCCCGTCGAGTCGACACCGGGGATCGTGGCGACGACGTTCTTCGTGGCCGCGACGCGGCTCTGGTCGCCCAGGCGCCCGGACATGCCGACGCCGTCGGTCACCTCCGGGTCGAGCCCGAGCTCCTCGAGGTCCGCCACGATGGTGTCACGGACGGCGGCCGCGGCAGCCGTGCCGTGCGGGTGCACCTCGCCACCGACCGCCTCGACCGTCGCGAACGCGCGCTCGGCGCTGAACTCGTCCGCGGCGGCGTCCGCCGACCGCGCGGACGGCGGCAGCACCGACCAGACGGCGAGCGCCGCCAGCACGAGCAGGAACAGGGAGCACGCGAGCGACGTCGCCCGCGACCGGGTCTGGGTCACCCGGGCACGCTAGCGGCGCCCGCGCGCCGTGTCCCAATCGTGATACGCGCCGTCTCAGGTGGACCGCAGCCTGGACCACCGCCCGACCGACTGGTGGATCGGTGGTTGGATCGCCCCGTGCGTGCGATGACGTTCGACCGGTTCGGCGGCCCCGTCACGGTCCGCGAGGTGCCCGACCCCGCGGCGCCGCCCGGCGGCGTCGTCGTGCGTGTCCACGCGAGCGGCCTGTGCCTGAGCGACTGGCACGCCTGGGCGGGGCACGACACCGACATCACCTCCCTCCCCCACGTGCCCGGCCACGAGCTCGCCGGGGTCGTCGCCGCGGTGGGCGACGGCGTCCGGCGCTGGAGCGTGGGCGACCGCGTGACGTCGCCGTTCGTGTGCGGCTGCGGGCGCTGCCCGTGGTGCCGCTCGGGGCAGGCGCAGGTCTGCCCGGACCAGACGCAGCCGGGGTTCACGCATGCCGGGTCGTTCGCGGAGCTGGTCGTGCTGCACGCCGCCGACACCAACCTCGTCGCCCTGCCGGACGCCCTGGACGACGCCACCGCCGCGAGCCTCGGGTGCCGCTTCGCCACGGCCTACCGCGCGGTCGCGGACCGGGCCCGCGTGCGCCCGGACGAGCGGGTGGTCGTGGTGGGCGCGGGCGGCGTGGGCCTCAGCGCCGTCATGGTCGCCGCGGCGCTCGGCGCGCAGGTGGTGGCCGTCGACCGGCACGACGGCGCGCTCGAGGCCGCGCGCCGGGCCGGCGCCGCGCACACGGTCCGCGCCGACGAGGACGTCGACGTCGCCGCCGCGGTGCAGGACCTCACCGGCGGCTGCCACGTGAGCGTCGACGCCGTCGGCAGCGAGCGCACCTGCGCCGCCGCGATCGGCAGCCTGCGCCGCCGCGGCCGGCACGTGCAGGTCGGCCTGCTGCCGCCCGTCGACGGCCACCCCCGCGTGCCGATGTCCCGCGTGATCGGCTGGGAGCTGGACGTGCTCGGCAGCCACGGGATGGCCGCCGTCGACTACCCGGAGATGCTGGCGCGCGTCGCTGACGGCACGCTGCGGCCTGGCGCCCTCGTCGACCGCGTCGTCGGCCTGGACGAGGGCGCGCGTCTCCTGCCGGGCCTGGCCGGCACCCCGCGCTCCGGGATGGTCGTCGTCGACCCACGCCGCTGAGCCCCGGTCGTGGTCCGGCCGCCCGGTCGGGGCTATGCTGGCCGACGGCCTGAGCAGCAGCGGCGACCGCCGCAGGACGACGAGGGAGGTGCGCGCCACATGACCCGTAGCGAGCCTCCCAGTAGTCCGAGCCGCGACTGACGGCTCCCCGCCCGGCCACGCCGGGCGGCCGTGGCGCACCGGTGCGCCACCGATCTCCGAGCACCCCTGACGATCCGGGGTGCCCCACAGCCGCAGTCGCGGGACCGACGACCGTCCCTCGTCCCTGCACGCCCTCGGAGTCCGCCATGTCCGTCACCTCCCCCCGCGCCACCGGCTCCCGCACGGTCCGCACCCGTCCCCTGCTCGGCGCCCTGCGCCCCCGCCGCGCCACCCCGGCCTCCGGCGCCGGCGGCCACCTCGGCAGCGCCCGCCCCGACGCGGGCCAGACGCGCCGCGACGTGCCCGGACGCTCGTCGATCGTCGAGTCCGCCCTGTACGACGCCGACGGCCGCCGGGTCGCGGGCTTCACGCGCCTCGCCGACACGTTCCGCGAGCTGCGCGCCCACCCCGGCGGCATGGCGTGGATCGGTCTCGAGCGCCCCGACGAGACCGAGCTCGCCCAGCTGGCGCGGGAGTTCGACCTGCACCCTCTGGCCGTCGAGGACGCGATCGTCGCGCACCAGCGGCCCAAGATCGAGCGCTACGGCGACACGCTTTTCGTGGTGCTGCACGCCGCCCGGTACGTGGACCAGGACGAGGAGGTGGAGTTCTCCGAGCTGCACGTCTTCGTCGGCCCCGACTTCGTCGTGACGGTGCGGCACGGCGCGTGCCCCGACCTGACCGCGGTGCGCACCCACCTCGAGGCGCACCCGGCCATGCTGGCGCGCGGCCCCGAGTCGGTGCTCTACGCGATCGTGGACCGCGTCGTCGACGACTACGCACCCGTCGTGGCCGGCCTCGACGGCGACATCGACGAGATCGAGTCCGAGGTGTTCGGGGGCGACGCGGCGGTGTCGCGGCGCATCTACGAGCTCTCGCGCGAGGTGGTCGAGTTCCAGCGGGCGGTACGCCCCCTGCAGCGCGTGTGCGGGTCGCTTGCCAAGGGCGCGGAGAAGTACGGCGTCACCGAGGAGATGCAGGCGTACCTGCGCGACGTCGCCGACCACCTCACGGAGGTCGCCGACCGCGTCGAGTCGTTCCGCGCGGCCCTGCGCGACATCCTCACGGTGAACGCGACCCTCGTGGCCCAGCGGCAGAACGAGGAGATGACGCACCTCACCGAGGTGAGCATCCGCCAGGGCGAGGAGGTCAAGAAGATCTCCGGCTGGGCGGCCATCCTCTTCGCGCCGACCCTGGTCGGCACCGTGTACGGGATGAACTTCGACGACATGCCCGAGCTGCACTGGGCCTGGGGCTACCCTGCGGCCCTCGTGGCCATGCTCAGCGTGAGCGTGGCGCTCTTCGCCGTCTTCCGGTGGAAGCGCTGGATCTGAGCGGGTCCTGGACGGCGCGTGGTCGCGGGCGGTCGCCGGTCGGGGTCGCTAGGGTCGCGGGGTGACCTCGACCGCGACCGCGCCCGGCAGCCCGACCACCGACCCCGGCGGTCTCAATCCCGCCACCCGCACGCTCCTGGCGCTCGGTGCGGCCGTCGTCGTCCTCGCGGGGGTGCACCTCGCCTCGGACGTCCTGGCGCCCGTGTTCCTCGCTGCGGTGATCGTCATCATCTGCCACCCGGTGCGCCGCCCGCTGGAGGCCCGGGGCTGGCCGCGCTGGGCCGCGACCACGGCCGTGATCGTCGTCGCGTACCTCATCCTCGCGGCCCTGCTCGCGATGCTCGTCTTCGCGGGCTTCCAGTTCGCCGACCTGGTGAGGGAGTACCTGCGCGACCTCGAGCAGGCGGTGACGCAGGTCGCCGCGCAGCTGTCCGACCTCGGCCTGGACACTCAGGTCGCGGACGCCGCGACGTCGTTCCTGGAGCCGTCCCGCCTGCTGTCCCTCGCGGGCAGCGTGAGCGGCATGGTCCTGTCGATCGCGACGGCCCTCTTCTTCGTGCTCGCGTACGCGATCTTCATGGCCGCGGACGCCGCCCGGTACGCGACCGCGTCCCGCGTCTTCGGCGCCACGCACGCGGAGCAGATCGGCCGCGCGACGCGGTTCAGCACCGGGGTGCGGCGCTACTTCGTGGTCAACGCGTCCTTCGGCGCGGTCGTCGCGATCGTCGACGGCTTCGCGCTCGCGCTGCTCGGCGTCCCGGCCCCCGTGGTGTGGGCGATCCTGGCGTTCGTCACCAACTTCATCCCGAACATCGGGTTCGTGCTGGGGCTGATCCCGCCGCTCATCATGGCGTTCGTCGTCGGCGGCTGGCCGCTGGCCCTGGCCGTCGCGGCGGTCTACTGCGTGGTGAACGTGGTGCTGCAGGTGCTGGTGCAGCCCAAGTTCGTCTCCGACGCGGTGAGCCTCAGCCTCACGCTGAGCTTCATGTCGGTCGTCTTCTGGACGTTCGTCATCGGCCCGCTCGGCGCCATCCTCGCGATCCCGCTCACCCTGCTGGTGCGGGCGCTAGTCCTCGAGGGCGACCGGCGCACCGTGTGGCTGCGGTGGCTCTCCGGCGACGACGTCACGCCCGACGACGAGCGCCCCGCCGCGGCCGGCTCGGCCGTACCACCCACGACGACGACCGCCGCGGCCGGTCCGGGCGCCACCCCTGCGCACCCCGCCGTCGACCGCGTCCGCGCCGCGCTGGACGCCGCCGGTGCGGACGGCGAGATCCGCTGGCTCGACGACCACGCGACCACCGCCGCCCGCGCCGCCGAGGCGCTCGGCGTGCCGGTCGGCGCGATCGCGAACTCGCTGGTCTTCACGCTCGACGACGAGCCGGTGCTCGTCCTGACGAGCGGCGCCCACCGCGTCGACACCGAGTTCCTGGGCTCCCGCCTCGGCGGGCGGCTCGCCCGGGCGAGCAAGGAGCTCGTGCGCGACGCCACCGGCCAGGTGATCGGCGGCGTCGCGCCCGTGGGCCATCCCGCCCCCGTGCGCACCCTGGTCGACGTCGACCTGCGCGGCCACGACGTCGTGTGGGCCGCCGCCGGTCACGCGAAGACCGTGTTCCCCACGTCCTACGACGAGCTGGTGCGGATCACGGGCGGCACGCCGTCGCCGGTCGTGCCGCCCGCGGAGTGATCCCCCGGGCGTGACCTCGGGGGTCTCCGGGCGTGGTCCCGGACCTCGCTCAGTAGCCCAGCGCGTCGAGGGCGGCGTCCGCCATCGCGCTCTCGCCGCGCGCGTTCGGGTGCACGGGCACCACGTTCGTGCCGAACAGCAGCGGCTCCACCCAGCGCTCCCCCGCCGGGGCGCAGGCGTCGCGGCCCTCGCTGCGCTCCGCGAGGTCGACGAACGTCGCCCCCGTCTCGTCGGCCGCCCGCTCGATGACGCCGTTGAGCGTGGCCTGCAGGTCACGCAGGTAGGGCACGTCGCCGGCCGCGACGGGGAGCTTGGCGAAGCACCCCTTCTCCGCGGGCACGATCCACGGGTAGCCGAGGATCGCGACCTCGGCGTGCGGGGCCCGGGCCCTGATGTCCTCGAGCGCCTGCCGGACGGCCGGGTAGGTGGACTCCTCGACCTGGCGGGTGAACCGGTCGCCGTAGGTGCGCTCGCACGGGTTCCCGCGCCCCGCCGTGAGGGCTCCGGCCGAGCCGCAGGCGAGCAGCGCGCCGATGAACGTGCTGTTGTCGTTGCCGCCGATGGTGAGCGTGACCAGGTCGGCGTCCTCGGTGACGGCGTCGAGCTGCGGCGCCACCCCCGGGTACTGGGCCCCGGTGAGGTCCGAGGTCTGGGCGGCGCCGCAGGTGACGTCGACGAGGTCCGCGCCCAGGCGGTCGGCGACGAAGTGCGGGTAGTTCAGGGTCGTGCGCAGGCAGGCGAGCGGGGCGTCGGGATCGGGCGGCAGGATGCCCGACCCGGCGGAGTACGAGTCGCCGAGGGCCACGTACCGCAGCGGGTCCGCCGCCGCCCCGGCGGGCGCGGCGGCGGCGAGGCCGGCGGCGGCGACCGCGACGACGGAGGCCGCGGCGAGGGCGGCCCGGGCGGTTCGGCGAGTGCGACGTGCGAGGTGCATGACAACTCCCTTGTTGTGTCCGCAGGCGTTCGACGGTGAACGCCGAGACCGAGTATCACGACGTGCGACGGCGTCTACCAGGCGACGCGCCGAGGATCCTTGCCCCCGGCACCCGCCCTGCCGGTCGGCGGGCCGGGACTAGCGTGGTGACCCACCACCCACGACCGAGGAGCACGACGATGGCTCACGGCGACATCACGCACATCGACATCCCGGTGACCGACAAGGAGCGCGCCAAGGGCTTCTACTCCGGCCTGTTCGGCTGGCAGATCGCGGGTCCGCCCGGGTTCGAGGACTACCCGATGTGGCGGGCGCCCAACCAGATCAGCGGGGGCGGGCTGGCGCCCCGCAGCGACGGGTTCGACCAACCGCGCAGCTACGTCGAGGTCGACTCCATCGACGACGCCCTCGCCCGGGTCCGCGAGCTGGGCGGCGCGGTGCTCATGGAGAAGTCCGAGATCAGCCCCACCAGCTGGTGGGCCGTGCTGGAGGACCCGGACGGCAACCGGATCGGCCTGTACGAGGGCACGACCGACGCCGGCTGAGCCGGCCCCGAACCGGCCGTCAGGAGCAGCTCAGCGCGCGAAGGGCACCCCGCCGTCGGGGTCGCCCTCGCGGCGCGGGCGCAGCGCCGACGGCGCAGGCCACGGCAGCTCGAACCGCTCGACGGCGACGTCGATCGCGCCGAAGTCGTCGGTCTGCACGACCACGTGGTCGGGCGTGACCTCGACGAGCCGCACCCGCAGCGGCTCGTCGTCGTCGCGCTCGAGCGTCCAGACGTCGGCCATCCAGGACAGGCCCGTCGCCTCGAGCGCCTCCTCCGCGTCCGTCCAGTCGAGCGGCCCGCTCACGTCGCGGCCGAGCAGCGACACGGCGACCCAGCCGTCGCCCTCGGGGCGCAGCCAGCCCAACGCCTCGCGGTCGTCGGGACGGCGGTGCTCGATCCAGTCCGCGGGCAGCGAGATCTCGGGCGCAGGCATGTCGGCACCGTAGGCGAGGACGGACGGCCGCCGCGAGCGGAATCCCGGACTACCTCGCATGCCGCCGAACTACCTCGCGGCGCCTCGAACTACCTCGCGGTGCCTCGAACTACCTCGGCGTACCGGTCCGGCCGTCCGCGAGCCCGCGGGCGTACGCCTCGGCGCTGCCCTCGCGGAAGAGGTCGTCGGCGCTGGGGCGCACCAGCGTGCGGGCGCCCGGACCGTCGGCCTCCGGGCCCTCCCCCGCGCGGACGTGCCGCGCGACGCCGCGCACCACCGCGACGGGCCGGCCGTCCGCCTTCCCGCGCACCAGCTCGGACGCGGCGGCGACCTCGTCGGCGACGGCGGTCACCGTGACCGACAGCGGGCGTCCGTGCGCGTCGACCCCGCCGCGCAGGTCGTCGACGACGTCCACCCCGGCGGCGCCGATCGCGATGTCCGTGAGCCCGTCCCGCCAGGTCCGGCCGGCGGTGTCGGTGACGACGACGCCGAGACGGTCCAGGCCGAACCGCGCGCGCAGGGCGGCCCGCAGCCCGCGCGCCGAGGCGTCCGGGTCCTCCGGCAGCAGCAGGACCGTACCGTCGGGGGTGTTGGAGGCGTCGACGCCTGCCGCGGCCATCACCAGGCCCAGCCGGTTCTCGACGATGCGCAGGGGCGGCTGGCCGTCCGGCCGCGCGCGCGTCGCGACCACGCGCACGGTCTCGTCGGTGATCGCCTGCTCCCGGTCGGCGGCGCGCACCACGCGCCCCTCGGCCTTGGAGACGATCTTGGAGGTGACGACGACGACGTCGCCCTCGGCGAGCGGGTCCCCCGACGCCGCGCCGTCGGCGGCCAGGGCGTCGCCGACGAGCCGCGCGAGGTCGTCCCCCGGCCGGACCTCCGGGAGACCGGCGGGCGCCCAGACCGTGAGCCGAGCGCTCACCGCACCAGCTTCGGGAGCACCTCGCGGCCGAAGACCTCGATCCATTCCTTCTGGTTGCGCCCCACGTTGTGCAGGTAGATCCGGTCGAAGCCGAGGTCGACGTACTTCTGGATGGCGGCGCGGTGCTCGTCCGGGTCGGCGCTGATGACCATCCGCCCCTCGAAGTCCTCCGGGCGCACCAGCTTGGCCATCTGGGCGAAGTCGTGCGGCGAGCGGATGTCGGCCTTGGGGAACTTCATGCCGCCGTTGGGCCACTCGGTCATCGCGTTCGCGAGCGCCTCCTCGTCGGTCTCGGCCCACGACATGTGCACCTGCAGCACCTTGGGCATCCCCTGCGGGTCACGACCGGACTCGCGCACGCCGTCGTCGAACTTGCCGAACAGCATCTCGATCTTCTCCAGCGGCGCCCCGACGGTGATGAGGCCGTCGGCGTGCTTGCCGGCACGCTTCGCGGTGATGGGGCCGGCCGTGGCGACGAGGATCTCCGGCGGCACCTCGGGCATGGTCCACAGCCGCGTGGACTCCATCTTGTAGTACTGCCCGGAGTGCTTGACGTCCTTGCCGTCGATGCCGGACGCGAAGAGCTTCTTGATGATGTCGATGGCCTCGAACATCCGGTTGATCCGCTCGGGCGCCTCGGGCCAGTAGCCCGCGACGACGTGCTCGTTGAGCGCCTCGCCGGACCCCAGGCCGAGCCAGTGCCGACCCGGGTACATCGCGGCGAGCGTGGCCGAGGCCTGCGCGACCATCGCGGGGTGCCAACGGAAGGTCGGAGCGGTGACGCCGGGGCCGAGATCTCCGCGGGTGCGCTCGCCGAGCGCCGTCAGCACGTTCCAGACGAAGGCCGCCTCGCCCTGCTGCGGCACCCACGGCTGGAAGTGGTCGGCGGCCATGACGCCGGAGAAGCCGTGCTCCTCCGCGTAGGCCGAGTACTCGACGACGTCGGTGGGGTGGAACTGCTCGAGCATCGCGGCATAGCCGATGGTCAGGTCGGGGTTCGCAGCCATGTCTCGACCCTATCTCCGGCCGACGCCCAGGTATGTGGTACCGCGGCCGCTCAGCCCAGGCGCTTGGCGAAGAAGTGCTCGGCGTACGGGTTGTCGTTGTACCGGGCGATGCGCCGGTACCCTGCCCGCTCGTACATCGCGACCGCCTCGGCGAGCGTCCCGTTCGTGTCGAGGCGCACCTCGCGGTGGCCGAGGTCGCGGCTCACGCCCTCGAGGTGACGCAGCAGCCGGGAGCCGAGCCCCGCGCCCCGCCAGCCGGGATGGACCCACATCCGTTTGATCTCCCCGACGCCCCCGACCGCGCCGTCGTCGGCACCGCCCGAGAGCGTCCGCACGCCGCCGCAGGCGACGGGCTCGCCGTCGCTCGTCGCGACGACGAACGCGCCCGACGGCGGCGCGAGGCGCGCGTCCTCGGGGTCGGCCTCGCCAGGCGCCGGCGCGGGCCCGGCATCGAACCCGCCGGGCAGCCGCTCGCCGAGCTCGGCCACGTAGGCCGCGACGGCCTGCCGCGCGAGGGGCGAGGCAGGGTCCGTGCGCTCGAGCGTGACCGTCGCGGCCCGCACCAGCAGGTCCGCCTCCGCCAGGGCGGCGGCGAGCCGGGCCCGCTGGCGGGCGGTGAGCGGCGCGACGAGGTCGCGGGCCCGGTCCACCGACCGGCGCTCCAGGTCCTCCCAGGCGCGCCGGCCGGCCACGGTGAGGTCGACGCGCCGACGGCGCCGGTCGTCGGCATCGGGCACGACGGCGACGAGCCCGTCGGACTCCAGCCGGCGCAGCAGGCGGCTGAGGTACCCGGAGTCCAGGCCGAGCCGGGCGCGCAGGTCTCGCGTGGTGCCCGGCTCGGTGCCGATCTCGAACAGGAGGCGGGCGGTGCCCAGCGGCATCCCCGTGCCGAGGAACGAGTCCTCGAGCGCCCCCACGCGCTGCGTGTAGCTGCGGTTGAACCGCCGCACGACCTCGACCTGCCCGGCTGTGTCGGTCGTCTTCTCGACCCTCGGCCCCGTCATACCTCTGACTCTAGTCAGAGAGTCCGGCCATGACCCCGGAGCGGTCCGCGGACCGAGACGCCCATGCCCGGGAGGCCCGGCGGATCTGGGAGAATGAGCGACCATGAGCGACTTCCCGACCTCCGAGGCGCCGACCGCGCCCGCGCAGACCACCGCAGCGACCCCGAACGCCGGCAACCCTGTTGCTCAGGTAGCCGGCGACGTCGTGCGCGCGGTGGTCCGGGAGGTACCGGACAAGGTGAGCCTGGAAGGCCTGGAGCAGCGCTTCGACGAGCGCTGGTCGGCCGAGGGCACCTACGCGTTCGACCGCAGCGCCACGCGCGAGCAGGTGTACTCGATCGACACCCCGCCGCCCACGGTCTCGGGCTCCCTGCACGTCGGCCACGTGTTCAGCTACACCCACACGGACACCGTCGCCCGCTTCCAGCGGATGCGCGGCAAGAAGGTCTTCTACCCGATGGGCTGGGACGACAACGGCCTGCCCACCGAGCGCCGGGTGCAGAACTACTACGGCGTGCGCTGCGACCCGTCGCTGCCGTACGTCGAGGGCTTCGAGCCGCCGCACCAGGGCACCGACGGCAAGAACGTCAAGCCCGCCGACCAGGTGCCGGTCAGCCGGCGCAACTTCATCGAGCTGTGCGAGCGGCTCACCGCCGACGACGAGCGGCAGTTCGAGGAGCTGTGGCGCCGCCTCGGCCTGTCCGTGGACTGGGCGCAGAACTACCAGACGATCGACGCCACCTCCCGCGCCGCGTCGCAGCGCGCCTTCCTGCGCAACCTCGACCGCGGCGAGGCCTACCAGGCGGAGGCGCCGGGCCTGTGGGACGTGACGTTCCAGACCGCCGTCGCGCAGGCCGAGCTCGAGGCGCGCGAGTACCCGGGGTTCTACCACCGCGTCGCGTTCCACCGTCCCGACGGCGGGGAGCCGGTCTACATCGAGACCACCCGCCCGGAGCTCATCCCCGCCGTGGTGGCGCTCATCGCCCACCCGGACGACGAGCGGTACCAGGGCCTGTTCGGCACCAGCGTCACCTCCCCGCTGTTCGGCGTCGAGGTGCCGGTGCTCGCGCACCCGGCCGCCGCGATGGACAAGGGCGCGGGCATCGCCATGTGCTGCACCTTCGGCGACCTCACCGACGTGCAGTGGTGGCGCGAGCTGCAGCTCGCCACGCGCTCGGTCATCCAGCGCGACGGCCGGCTGTCGCGCGAGACGCCGGAGTGGATCGCGGGCGGGCCGGGCGAGTCCCTGTACGCCGAGGAGCTCGCCGGCAAGACCACGTTCAGCGCCCGCAAGGCCGTCGTCGAGGCGCTCGTCGCGTCGGGCGACCTGGACGGCGACCCGGCGCCCACCCAGCGCATGACGAACTTCTACGAGAAGGGCGACAAGCCCCTCGAGATCGTCACGTCCCGCCAGTGGTACATCCGCAACGGCGGCCGCGACTGGGCGGCCCGTGACCTCAAGGCCGAGCTGCTCGCGCGCGGCAAGGAGCTCGACTTCCACCCCGACTTCATGCGCGTGCGCTACGAGAACTGGGTGAACGGCCTCAACGGCGACTGGCTCATCTCGCGCCAGCGCTTCTTCGGTGTGGCCGTGCCGCTGTGGTACCCGGTCACCGCGACGGGCGACGTCGACCACGACCACCCGATCGTGCCGTCCGAGGCGGAGCTGCCCGTCGACCCGACGTCGCAGGCCCCGGCCGGCTACGACGAGTCGCAGCGCGGCGCGCCGGGCGGGTTCGTCGGCGACGCCGACGTGATGGACACGTGGGCGACGTCGTCGCTGTCGCCGCTCATCGTGTCCGGCTGGGAGCGGGACGCCGACCTGTTCTCCCGCGTGTACCCGATGGACCTGCGCCCGCAGGGCCAGGACATCATCCGCACCTGGCTGTTCTCCTCGGTGGTGCGCTCGCACCTCGAGTGCGGGGTGCTGCCGTGGAAGCACGCGGCGATCAGCGGCTGGATCCTCGACCCGGATCGCAAGAAGATGTCCAAGTCCAAGGGCAACGTCGTCACGCCGATGGCGCTGCTCGAGGAGCACGGCGCCGACGCGGTCCGCTACTGGGCCGCCGCGGCCCGGCTCGGCACGGACGCCGCGTTCGAGGTCGGCCAGATGAAGATCGGCCGCCGCCTCGCGATCAAGGTGCTCAACGCCTCGAAGTTCGCGCTGACCTTCGGCGTCGACCCCGAGACCGGTGCCGGCGAGATCGTGCTGGACCCGGCCCGCGTCACCGTCCCCCTGGACCGCGCGATGCTCGCCGGGCTGGCGGACGTCGTCGAGCAGGCCACCGCCGCGTTCGAGGCGTACGACCACACGCGCGCGCTCGAGGTCACGGAGACGTTCTTCTGGACCTTCTGCGACGACTACCTCGAGCTGGTCAAGGACCGCGCGTACGGCGCGGGAGCCGCGGCCACCGAGCTGACGGCCGAGACGGTGTCGGCGCGCACGGCCCTCGCCCTCGCGGTGGACTCGCTGCTGCGCCTCCTGGCGCCGTTCCTGCCGTTCGCCACCGAGGAGGTCTGGTCGTGGTGGCGCACCGGTTCGGTGCACCACGCCGCCTGGCCCGCGGCCGCGCCCCTGCGCGCGGCGGCCGGCGACGCCGACCCGGTCCAGCTCACCGCCGCCGGGCACGCGCTCGCCGCGCTGCGCAAGATCAAGTCGGAGGCCAAGGTCTCCATGCGCACGCCGATCCTCGCGGCGTCCATGGCGGTCCCGGCCGCGCTGCTCGACGGCGTCCGGTCGGCCCTCGACGACGTGCGCGGCGCCGGCCGCGCCACCGGCACCCTCGACGTCGTCGAGGCGGCCGACGGGCAGGGCAACCCCGACGTGCAGGGCGGCATCGTCGTCACCACCTCCGAGCTGGGCGAGCCCCCGGCCCGCAAGCCGAAGGCCTGACCCTCGCCGAGGTAGTCGGGAGTTCGCCGAGGTAGTTCGAAAAATGCCGAGGTAGTTCGAGAACGGGCGGCGGCCAGGAGGCCGCCATGTCGCTCGAACTACCTCGGCATTTTTCGAACTACCTCGGCGAACTCCCGACTACCTCGGCGTGGTGAACCGGTCGCCGTCGCCGCTCATCGTGGCGGCGACCTCCTTCGGCGTCCCGTCGTCGTGCCAGCGCAGCGTCGCGCCGACGCCGTCCATGAGGTCGACGGACCCCTCGGGCGCGAACGTCAGCGCGGCGTCCTGGGCGATCGCCGCCCGCAGCAGGGCCGACGTCGCCGGCAGCTCCTCGAGGCCGTCCGTGACGCCGAGGTCCGCCAGGTCCGCCCGGGACGTCGCGACGTGCATCGGGTCCGGCCCGATCCACAGCGTGCGGCCGCCGAGCAGGCCGTCGGCACCGCCCGCTCCCCCGGCTCCGCCGCCGGTCGCCGCCAGGGCGGACGCCGAGTCGATCGCGATCTGCTCGGCCAGCACCAGGGCCTTGACCTGGCCGCGGGCCAGGACCGCGACCACGTCGTCGATCGACGACACGGCGCCCTCCTCACGCCCCTGGTCCTGGCGGTACTCCGCCAGGACCACCTCGCGCCGGCGCTCCCGGAAGGAGTCGAGGGCGTCCTCGACCCCGGCCTCGAACGTGTCCGCGCGGACGCCCGGTCCGCGCCCGCCGCCCGCGACCTCCACGGTCCGCCGCGCGGCGTCCTGCCCGAGCTCCGCTCGCACGAGGTTCACCGCGCGCACGTCACCGGTGAGCAGCACCGCCTCCGGGTTCCCGTCGGCCACGCGCCGGTCGATCTCGGCCGCCACGGCCGCGGCGTTGCGCTTCCAGGAGTCCTCGGCGCGAGACTCGATGATGGCGCGCTTCGTGCCGGTGCTGGACGTCTTGCTGACCTCGTCGTTCGGCCCCTCGAACGTCTCGCGGGACCCGCCGGGCCGCCCGCCCGCGTCGCACGGCCAGAAGTCCGCGCCGCCCCGGTCGACGGCGACGCACAGGGCGTCGACCGCCTCATCCGCCGCCTGCGCCGCCTGCAGCAGCACCGGCACGGGCAGCCACGCGCCGGTCGCGACGGCGGGCGGGTTGCGCAGCACGCGGTCCACCGCGACCCCGGCGTCGGAGGCGATGAGCACCCGCCCGTGGGCGCCCGCCGCGCGGGTCGGTCGCAGGACGGCGGCCTCGAGCGCGTCCAGCACGCTCGCGGGCGCGCCCTGCCGCTCCAAGGAGCGTCGCACCGCCCGCCACCGGTTCGCGACGTCCCTGTCGCCCGCCTCGGCCGAGGGCGTCGCGTCCAGGTAGACGGTCGCGAACGGTCCGGGGCGTCCGACGAGGGGCTTGAGCCAGTCGATCTTCATCCGTGGGTCCCCCTGATGTCGTCGTCGGCTGTGTCCCCCAGCCTGCGACGGAAACGCGGCGGACGCCACCCCGTCAGGCCGACGGTGCCGACCTCGCTCGCGAGGTCAGATCTCACCTCTTCAAGCGTAGGTGTCCAGGGGCGGCAGCCCGCCCTTGAGGCGCCCGGCGGCGTGCTCCGCAGCGATGCGCTCGTGGTGCCGGATCACCTCGGAGACGATGAAGTTGCGGAACTGCTCCGTGAACTCGGGGTCCAGCCCGGCGCCCTCCGCGAGGCCCTTGAGGCGGTCGACCTGCTGACGGTCGCGCGACGGGTCGGCCGGCGGCAGCCCGCCCACCGCCTTGAGCTCGCCGACGCGACGCGTCATCTTGAACCGCTCGGCGAGCAGGTGCACGAGGGCGGCGTCGATGTTGTCGATGCTGGCGCGCAGGTCGAGGATCTCCTGCGGCATCCCGTCGTGCGCGGGGCGGTCGACCGGCACACGCCGGGGGGCGGGGTCGTGAGGGGTGTCGGGCATGCCCCGATCCTACGAGGCGCGCCGAGCGTGTAAGGTCCCACGTCGGCCCGGACGCCGACCGGAGACTGGTCGGGCACCCGTCGGCCCCCGCCCCGCGGCACGACGCCGGAGGCCCACGCCGCCCACGCACGGAGAGAGAGCAGATGACGGTCGCGACGACGCCGAGCCTCGTGGATGTGCCGGAGGGCACGAGCATCAGCACGCTGCTCGCCGACCGGGTCGCCCGGGCAGGCGACCGCACCCTCCTCGAGCGGCGTGCCGCGTCGGGCGGCTCCTGGGTGCCGGTGTCCGCCGGCGAGTTCCAGGCCGACGTCATGACCGTGGCGCGCGGGCTCGTCGCACGCGGCATCGAGCCCGGCGACCGCGTCGCGATCATGTCGCGCACCCGCTACGAGTGGACGCTCCTCGACTTCGCCGCCTGGGCGACCGGCGCCGTGGTCGTGCCCGTCTACGAGACCTCCTCCCCCGACCAGGTGCGCTGGATCCTCGAGGACTCCGGTGCCCGCCTCGTCGTGGTGGAGACGCCCGCGCACGCGGACGCCGTGCGCCAGGTGGACGACGACCTGCCCGACCTCGAGGAGGTGCTCGTCATCGCGACCGGTGCCGTCGACGAGCTGCGCGAGGCCGGTGCGTCGGTCCCCGCGGCGGACGTCGCGGCCCGCCGCGACGCCGTCCGCCGCGACGACCTGGCCACGATCGTCTATACCTCCGGTTCCACGGGACGCCCCAAGGGCGCCGAGCTCACGCACGGCAACTTCGCGCACCTCGCGATGAACGCCCGCCTCGCCCTGCCGGAGCTCCTGGAGGCGGACGGCGCGCGCACCGTGCTCTTCCTGCCGCTGGCGCACGTGTTCGCGCGGCTGATCCAGGTCGCGGTGATCGCCAGCAGCTCGGTGCTCGGCCATCTGCCCGACGTCAAGACGCTCACCGGCGACCTCAGGACGTTCCGGCCCACGTTCCTGCTCGCCGTCCCCCGCGTGTTCGAGAAGGTCTACAACTCGGCCGAGCAGCGGGCCGGTTCGCGCTCCAAGCGGCGTGTCTTCGGCTGGGCCGCGCGCGTGTCGGGCCAGTACTCGCGCGCGCTCGCCGCCGGACGTGTCCCGGCGACGCTGCGGGCCCGGCACGCGGTGGCCGACCGGCTGGTGCTGTCGCAGCTGCGCGCCGCGATGGGCGGCTCCCTGCGGTACGCGATCTCGGGCGGCGCGCCCCTCGGCGACCGTCTCGGCCACTTCTTCCGCGGGGCGGGGCTCACCGTGCTCGAGGGCTACGGGCTCACCGAGACGACGGCCCCGACGGCGGTGAACCTGCCCTCCGACCTGCGCATCGGCACGGTCGGACCGCCCTTCCCCGGCACGTCGGTGCGGATCGACGACGACGGCGCGGTGTTCGTGGCGGGCCCCCACCTGTTCCGCGGCTACCGGGGACGGCCCGACCTCACCGCCGACGCGCTCGTGGACGGTTGGTTCCGCACCGGGGACCTGGGCGCGCTGGACCACGGCCACCTGCGCATCACGGGCCGCACCAAGGAGATCATCGTCACCGCAGGCGGCAAGAACGTCGCCCCGGCGCCGCTGGAGGACCGGGTGCGCGCTCACCCCCTCGTGTCGCAGGTCGTCGTCGTGGGCGACCAGCGCCCCTTCATCGGCGCCCTGATCACCCTGGACGCGGAGATGCTGCCCGGCTGGCTGGCCACGCAGGGCATCCCGCCGATGTCGGTGGGTGCCGCGCGGACCGACCCCCGGGTGCTGGCGGCGCTGGACGCCGCGGTCGAGGAGGCGAACACCGCCGTCTCCCGGGCGGAGTCGATCCGGAAGTTCCGGGTGCTCGAGGGTGACTTCACCGAGGCGAACGAGTACCTGACGCCGTCGCTGAAGGTGAAGCGCGACCTCGTGCTGCGCGACTTCGCGGACGAGGTCGAGGCGCTCTACGCCCGGTAGCGCTCAGGCGCTCTTCTCGCGGGGGGCGCGGCGCCGCACGGGCGAGGTGCGCGGCACGAGCGTCGGGTTGACGTTCTCCAGCACCACCTCGCGGCTCACGACCACCCGCTCGACGTCGTCCCGGCTGGGGACGTCGAACATCACCTGCTGGAGGACCTCCTCCATGATGGCGCGCAGGCCGCGCGCCCCCGTGCCGCGCAGCAGCGCCTGCTCGGCGATCGCCTCGACGGCGTCCTGCTCGAACTCGAGCTCCACGCCGTCGATCTCGAACATGCGCTGGAACTGCTTGACGAGGGCGTTGCGCGGCTCCGTGAGGATCCGCACCAGCGCCTCGCGGTCCAGCGGGGACACGGACGCGATGACGGGCAGGCGCCCGATGAACTCGGGGATGAGGCCGTACTTCTGCAGGTCCTCGGGCCGCACCTCGGCGAACAGGTCGTCGTCGGCGGCGCTCTCCATGGGGGCGCTGAAGCCGATGCCCCGCTTGCGGGCACGGGAGGCCACGATGTCGTCGAGGCCGGCGAACGCGCCGGCCACGATGAACAGCACGTTCGTGGTGTCGATCTGGATGAACTCCTGGTGCGGGTGCTTGCGCCCGCCCTGCGGGGGCACCGACGCCGTCGTGCCCTCGATGATCTTCAGGAGCGCCTGCTGCACGCCCTCGCCGGAGACGTCACGCGTGATCGAGGGGTTCTCCGCCTTGCGGGCCACCTTGTCGACCTCGTCGATGTAGATGATGCCCGTCTCGGCCTTCTTGACGTCGTAGTCCGCGGCCTGGATGAGCTTGAGGAGGATGTTCTCGACGTCCTCGCCCACGTACCCGGCCTCCGTGAGGGCCGTGGCGTCCGCGATGGCGAACGGCACGTTGAGCATCTTCGCCAGCGTCTGCGCCAGGTAGGTCTTGCCGGTGCCGGTGGGCCCGATGAGCAGGATGTTGGACTTCGCGATCTCGACGGCGTCGTCGCCGTCACGCTGGGCCTCGCCCGCCTGGACCCGCTTGTAGTGGTTGTAGACCGCCACGGCGAGGGCCCGCTTGGCGGGCTCCTGGCCGATGACGTACTGCTCGAGGAAGTCGAAGATCTCGCGCGGCTTCGGCAGCTCGGTGAGCCCCAGCTCCGCCGCCTCGCCGAGCTCCTCCTCGATGATCTCGTTGCACAGGTCGATGCACTCGTCGCAGATGTACACGCCGGGGCCGGCGATGAGCTTCTTGACCTGCTTCTGCGACTTTCCGCAGAACGAGCACTTCAGCAGGTCTGCGCCGTCACCGATCCGAGCCACCGGGAGCCTCCATCTCGTGAGTGCACGTCCTGAGTGCTGGTCCTGCGTCCATTCCACACCACGGGGGCGTCGTTGTCAGCCGAGTAGCCCGGTGCGTCGTGTCGCGAGGCCCGCGACATCCCTGTCGGGAGGTCGCGGGCCCCGTGAACGTGCAGGTCAGCGCGGCGCGAGAGCGGCGGGCTTGCGGCTCTCGAGCACCTGGTCGACCAGGCCGTAGTCCTTCGCCTGCGCGGCGGTGAGGATCTTGTCGCGCTCGATGTCCTCGCGCACCTGCTCCTCGGACTTGCCCGTGTGCGCCGCCAGCGTGAACTCCAGCCACTCGCGCATACGGATGAGCTCGTTGGCGTGGATCTCGATGTCGGACGCCTGGGCGTAGCCGCCGCCCTCCATCGCGGGCTGGTGGATCAGCACGCGGGCGTTCGGCAGCGCGAGGCGCTTGCCCGGCTGACCGGCGGCGAGCAGCACGGCCGCGGCGGACGCCGCCTGGCCGAGGCACACCGTCTGGATCTGCGGCTTGATGAACTGCATCGTGTCGTACAGCGCCGTCATGGCCGTGAACGACCCCCCGGGCGAGTTGATGTAGATCATGATGTCGCGGTCGGGGTCCTGGCTCTCCAGGACCAGCAGCTGCGCCATGATGTCGTCGGCCGACGCGTCGTCGACCTGGACGCCCATGAAGATGATGCGGTCCTCGAACAGCTTGGTGTACGGGTCCTGGCGCTTGAAGCCGTACGCGGTGCGCTCCTCGAACTGGGGCAGCACGTAGCGCGCGGACGGCGCTTCGGTGCCGGACCCGTACGGGAGCGCGACGCCGCCGGGACGCGCCGCGGCGCCAGCCAGGTTCTGGGCCCGCATAGCGAACTGGTACTCGTCTGAGTAGCTCACGGTGTTCTCCTCGGGTGGGAAGTCAGTGGGTTCCGGGGGCGGGTGGGCTCGGCGTCAGGAGCCCGACGCGCCGCCACCGCCCGAGACCGAGGCGGCGTTGGTGACCACGTGGTCGACGAAGCCGTACTCGAGGGCCTCCTCCGCGGTGAACCACTTGTCGCGGTCGTTGTCCTTGAGGATCGTCTCCAGCGACTGCCCGGTCTGCTCGGCCGTCAGCTCGGAGAGCACCTTCTTCATGTGCATGATCAGCTGCGCGCCGATCCGCACGTCGGTCGCGGTGCCGCCGACGCCGCCGGACGGCTGGTGCATCAGCACGCGGGCGTGCGGGGTGATGTAACGCTTGCCCTTCGCGCCCGAGGAGAGCAGGAACTGCCCCATGGACGCAGCCATGCCCATCGCGATGGTCGCGACGTCGGGCTTGATGTACTGCATGGTGTCGTAGATCGCCATGCCGGCCGTGATGGAGCCGCCGGGGCTGTTGATGTACAGCCAGATGTCCTTGTCCGGGTCCTCCGCGGCCAGCAGCATCATCTGCGCGCAGATGGCGTTCGCGTTCTCGTCGCGCACCTCCGAGCCCAGCCAGATGATCCGCTCCTTGAGGAGCCGGTTGTAGATGGAGTCGTTGAGCCCGAGGCCCTGGCCGTCGGCACGCGCCACCGGCGTCGCACCGTCCATCCGCAGCAAGTCGTTCACGTCGGTCTCCTTCGTCATCGCCGTCGATCGACCCTAACGTGCGGCAGCCACGCGAAACGTCCCGGTGGAGGGGCTTTTCGCTGCAGGCGCACACGACGCCGCCCCGGGCGGTCGCGGCTCACTCCCCGTGCGCCTCGCACAGCGCCCGGGCGGCCCGCCGCGCGGCCGGGAACGGGTCCGCCGGCACGCCGGTCCCCGATCCCGCCAGTGCGCCGTCGTGGAGCAGCAGCAGCACGTCCGCGAGCTCGCCGGGACGGACGAGCCCGGCCGCGCGGCACTCGGTCTCGAGGAGCTCCCGGACCCACGACTTCTGCCGGGCGACCTCGACCGCGACGGGCCGGCCGGCGTCGTCCACCTCGCCGCGCGCGTTGATCGCGGCGCACCCGTGCCCGCCCTCGTCCGCCGACCAGCCCTCGACGGCGTCGAAGACCGCGAGCACGCGGTCGACGCCGGGGTCGGCGTGCGCCTCGAGGGTCCGGCCCAGGTGCTCCGCCCACCGGGCGTCACGGGCACGCAGGTACGCCACCTCGAGCGCCTCCTTCGAGCCGAAGCGGTCGTAGAGCGTCTTCTTCGTGACGCCCGCCTCCGCCGCGATGGTGTCGACGCCGACGGCGTGCAGCCCGCGGGCGTAGAACAGGCGCGACGCGGCGTCGAGGATCCGGCGCGCCGCCGGGGTGAGGGGCGCCTGCGGCGGGATCTGCACGGTCACCGGGCCCACTATACGGACCTGTATATCCGCAGCGCCGGCAGGGTCTGCCGCCGTCGCGACCGCAGCGGGAACGACGACGGCCCGCATCGTCCGTGCGGACGATGCGGGCCGTCGTGGGTCCGGGGGGACTCCGGGATCAGGCCTTGGCCGGCTCCTCGGGGGTCTCCTCCGCCGCCTCGTCGGACGCGACGGCCTCGGCGACCTCGGTGGACTCCTCGACCTCGGCGGCCGCGGCGTCCTCCTCCTCGGTGCCGATGAACTCGGTCAGGTCGACGACGTTGCCGTCGGAGTCCTTGACCTCGATGTCGCGCAGCGCGACGGCCAGGGCCTTGGAGCGCGCGACCTCACCGACCATGGCGGGGATCTGGCCGCCCTGGTCGAGGGTCGAGATGAACTGGTTCGGGTCCATGCCGTACTGCTGCGACGCCTGGACCAGGTACTCCACGAGCTCGCCCTGGCCGACCTGGACCTCGAGCTTCTCGGCCAGCGTGTCGAGCAGGATCTGGTTCTTGAGGGCCTTGGTGGCGTCCTCGGTGACCTCGGCACGGTGCTCGTCGTCCTCGAGGCGGCTCTCCGACTCCAGGTGGCGGTGCACCTCGGCCTCGACGGCGCCCGAAGGCACCGGGACCTCGACGACCTCGAGCAGCTTCTCGAGCAGCAGGTCGCGGGCGGCGACGGCCTGGTTCGACGTCTTGATCGACGCGACCTGCTCGCGCAGGTCCGCGGTCAGCTCCTCGAGGGTGTCGAACTCCGAGGCGAGCTGGGCGAAGTCGTCGTCCGGCGTCGGCAGGTCGCGCTCCTTGACGGCGGTGGCCGTGACGGTGACCTGCGCCTCCTCGCCCTCGTGCTCGCCGCCGGCGAGCTTGGTGGCGAAGGTCGTGGTCTCGTCCGTCGACAGGCCCGTGAGCGCCTCGTCCAGGCCCTCGAGCATGTTGCCGGCGCCGATCTGGTAGGAGACGCCGGAGACCGAGTCGATCTCCTCGTCGCCGATGACGGCCTTGAGGTCGATGACGACGTAGTCGCCCTCGGCGGCCGGGCGGTCGACGCCCACGAGGGTGCCGAAGCGCTCGCGCAGCGCGTCGAGGCGCTCGGTGACGTCCTCGTCGCTCACCTCGGTGGAGTCCACCGTGATGTCGATGCCGGACAGCTCCGGGAGGGTGATCTCGGGGCGGACCTCGACCTCGGCGGTGAACGCGAGCTGGCCCTCGCCGGCCTTGGCGGGGATCTCGGTCACCTCGACCTCGGGCTGGCCCAGGGGGCGCAGCGACTCGGCCGTGACGGCGTCGCGGTAGAAGTTCGACAGAGCGTCGTTCACCGCGTGCTCGACGACCGCACCCCAGCCGACGCGCTGGTCGATGATGCGCGGGGGAACCTTGCCCTTGCGGAACCCCGGGATGTTCACCTGCTCGGCGATGTGCTTGTACGCGTGGTCGATGCTCGGCTTGAGCTCGTCGTACTCCACCTCGACGGTCAGCTTGACCTTGGTGGGCTCCAGGTTCTCGACGGCGCTCTTCACTTCGATGGTCTCCAACGGTTCGGGTGCTGCGCGCGCGTCTCACCGGCGCGAGCCGGCCTGGTTGCTGCGGCGCGGGGTGCGGGGACCGTACGACGGGCGTACGGGCAACCCGTCCATCCTACGCCACGGCGAGGGGCGCCCGGAGACGCTCGCGTCACACCGACGCGCGTCCCGGGCGCCCCTCGCCGGCTCGTCCGTGGCCGAGGATCAGGCGCGGACGATCAGGAGCAGGTGTAGGTGATGCCGTTGACGTCGTGCACGCCGGGCCCGAGGTCGCCGCAGACCTCGAGCAGGTGGCTCGCCGCCACGCCCAGCACCACGGCCAGGATGATCGTCCCGAGGAGCACGAGGGCGCTCACGATGATGCCGGCGATGGCGACGCCGTTCGGCTGGCCCACCTTGCGCGACTTCACGAGCCCGACGATCGACAGGATCAGGCCGACGAGAGACAGGGGCCCGAAGAAGCCGAGCACCAGGCCGACGATGCCGAGCGTCTTGCCCGGGTTCTGCGGCGGCTGGCCGTAGGCCGGCGCGTACTGCCCGGCCGGAGGAGCGGCGGGGTACGGCTGCCCGCCGGCGGGCTGAGCAGGGTAGGCCTGGCCCGGCGCCGGCTGCCCCGGGGCGGGCTGCTGGGGCTCGGTGCCGCCGGGGGGCGTCGCGCCCGGCTCGGGCGTGCCTGGCGTGTAGGGGTCCGGGGTGGTCATCAGGTTCTCCTCGCACGTCGGTCGCCGTCCGTCGGCGATCGGGGGCCGATCCTTCCAGATCGGCGCGCCGGGCGCGGGCCGATCCACGGGCGAGCCGCGACGAACCACGACGTCCGTCCTGTGCCGCTGTCGGGGTGACTGGATTCGAACCAGCGACCCTCTGCTCCCAAAGCAGATGCGCTACCAAGCTGCGCCACACCCCGTGGCCCGCCGTCGGGCGGGGCCTCGGTCAGTGTAGTGCCGCCGTCCGGGGCCGAGCCCACGACGTGCGCGGACGGGCTCAGGAGCCCCACGGCTTTGCTAGGGTTGGCCCGCGTTCCCACCCCGGCGACGGTGTCGCGGGGTGGCCGTGCGGGCGTAGCTCAATGGTAGAGCCCCAGTCTTCCAAACTGGCTACGCGGGTTCGATTCCCGTCGCCCGCTCCCCTGCCCCCTCCCCCTTCCTCGGCGGTCCGACCGCGACCCCGGGGACAGGTGTCGGCCGACCGATCGACGACGCCGATGGATGAGATGCTCCTTGTCGATCGGTCAGCTCCTGGCTAGGCTCGGCGCCGCGGCCTACGACAGGCGCGACCACATGAAGCACCAGGAAGCATCCACGAGGAGGGGCCGGGCATGACGATCGTCCGCCGCGTCGCCCCCTCGACCGCCCTCTCGTCCCACCGGAGGACGGTGCCGGCGTCGGCGCTCCGCACCCCGGCGTGCGCCGCGGCGACGACGCCGCGATGCTGTCGATAGAGCGTCCACGTCACGTCCGACCTGCCTGACGGCGGGTCCCCGGCGACCGTGCGGCGCTCGCACCGACCTCGCCGACGCTCCTGCGCTGCGCCCCGCCGAGCACCTGCTCGGGGCCCGCCCCGCACGCGGCGGCACACCCGCACCACCTCGCCCGCACGCACTCCTCGAGAAGGAACCACCCATGGCACGCATCTACGACGACGCGACGAAGCTCATCGGCCGCACCCCGCTCGTCCGGCTGAACCGTCTCGCCGCCGGCCTCGACGCGACGGTCGTCGCGAAGCTCGAGTTCTACAACCCCGCCAACTCCGTGAAGGACCGTATCGGCGTCTCGATCATCGACGCCGCGGAGGCCTCCGGCGCCCTGCAGCCGGGCGGCACCATCGTCGAGGGCACCTCCGGCAACACCGGCATCGCGCTCGCCTGGGTCGGCGCGGCACGCGGCTACAAGGTCGTGCTCGCCATGCCCGAGACCATGTCGAAGGAGCGCCGCGCCCTGCTGCGCGCGTACGGCGCCGAGCTCGTGCTCACCCCGGGCGCGGAGGGCATGAAGGGCGCGGTGGCCACCGCGGAGAAGATCGCGGCCGAGCGCCCCGGCGCGATCCTCGCCCGGCAGTTCGCCAACGAGGCGAACCCCAAGATCCACCGGGAGACCACGGCCGAGGAGATCTGGGCGGACACCGACGGCGAGGTCGACGTCGTCGTGGCCGGCATCGGCACGGGCGGCACCATCACCGGCGTCGGCCAGGTGCTCAAGGAGCGCAAGCCCGAGGTGCGGATCGTGGCCGTCGAGCCCGCCGAGTCGCCCATCCTCAACGGCGGCAACCCCGGCCCGCACAAGATCCAGGGCATCGGCGCCAACTTCGTGCCGGAGATCCTCGACACCTCCGTCTACGACGAGGTGCTCGACGTCGACGCCGAGACGTCGGTCGAGCTCGCCCGCCGCGCGGCGAAGGAGGAGGGCCTCCTGGTCGGCATCTCCTCGGGCGCCGCGATCGCCGGGGCGCTCGAGGTCGCGAAGCGGCCCGAGAACGCCGGGAAGCTGATCGTCGTCGTCATCCCCGACTTCGGCGAGCGGTACCTGTCCACGATCCTGTACTCGGACCTGCTGGACTGACGTGACGAGCCGCCGCACCGCTCCGACCGCCACCGCCGGGCCCGGCCACGAGGACCTCGACGGCGACGTCGACCACCCGATGCCGGCCGGGCACCGTCCGGGCCTGCGCCACCTGGTCGAGATCCTCGCCGAGGACCTCGAGGCCGCGCACGCGCACGACCCGGCGGCGCGCTCACGGTTCGAGGTCGCGCTGGGCTACCCGGGCGTGCACGCCGTGTGGGCGCACCGGGTGTCCCACCGCATGTGGCACCGGCCCGGCCTGCGCCTGCCGGCGCGCCTGCTGTCGCAGGCCGCCCGGTGGGTCACCGGGATCGAGATCCACCCCGGTGCGCGGATCGGGCGGCGGCTCTTCATCGACCACGGCATGGGCGTGGTGATCGGACAGACGGCGGTCGTCGGCGACGACTGCGTCCTGTTCCACGGCTCCACCCTGGGCGGTCGTTCGATGACCCGGGGCAAGCGGCACCCGACCCTGGGCGACCGGGTCATGGTGGGCGCCGGGGCCAAGATCCTCGGGCCGCTGTGGATCGGCGACGACGCGCAGATCGGCGCGAACGCCGTCGTGGTGCACGACGTGCCCACCGGCATGGTGGCCGTCGGGGTGCCCGCGCACGCCCGCACCCCGGGCCATCGGCCGGACCACGGCCAGCACGTCGAGGACGCCTCGGAGCTGCTCGAGTACGTCATCTGACCGGCCCGCCGTCGCGGCCCGTGCACCCACCGCTCTCGGCGGCGGGCGCACGGGCCGTCGTCGTCCCGCCCGGCCCGGCCAAGCCCAGCCCAGCCCAGCCCAGCCCAGCCCAGCCCAGCCCCGGACAAGTTGTTCTAGTAGTCGTAGAACAAGTAGCCTGCGCCCGTGATGTGGCGCATCGACCCGGCG
>Ga0160432_100180_pt1 | contig 55658 bp, 21 predicted proteins | sample HID1971M_E0MG_FD_108250 | JGI IMG/M metagenome (GOLD analysis project Ga0160432, IMG submission 108250) | Enriched millipede-associated microbial communities from UW Madison campus, WI, USA - HID1971M_E0 MG | ecosystem: Host-associated > Arthropoda: Insects > Digestive system > Unclassified ... | reverse complement strand
AACAAGTCATAGTCCGTGAACGCCAGGTACAACGACGCCACCATCGGGAACGCCGTCAACACCACGAAACCCACCAACCACGGCGACAAGAACGCGAACCCCGCACCCGCCTCACGACGACGCTTGGCCCGCCCCCGCTCGGGGGACGCCTGCTGCGTCCCCCGAGCGGCGTCGAGCGTGGTGCCCGAGGTCACCGCAGTCACGACTGCTTCACCGCGCCGTCGGCGAAGGAGAACCACTGCGTGACGAACTCGTCGACGGTGATGTTCCCGTACCCGAGCTCCTCACCGAGGCGCTTGAACTCCGCCTCGATCTCGCCGAAGCCCTCGACCGGGACCGGCGCGGCCTCGGTGACGACGTCCGCCACCTGCTCCTCGTACTGCACGACCTGCTCGTCCACCGAGCCCGGCTCGACGGCCATCGCGTCGATCTGCGCCTGGACGGCCGGCACGCCCTTCGAGGTGCCGAAGATCTTGCCGACCTCCGGCTCGTTGATGAGGAAGTCGATGAGCGCTGCGGAGGCCTCCGGCTGCTGGGTCTGCGCGGACGCGGAGAGCAGCATCGACGGCTTCCAGAACTGGGCCGGGCCGTTCTCGCCCGACGGGATCGGCAGCATCTGGATGTCCTCGCCCGACTCGGCCACGTAGCCCGCCAGGAAGTTGTCCCAGGTCGACTCGGAGGCGACCTCGTTGACGTGGAAGCCGCCGAGCGGCTCCAGCTGCTTGTTCTTCTGGATCGGGTAGATCGCCTCCGAGTCGCGCAGCCCCTGGCCCAGGTTCAGCCACTCGGTCAGCTGCGCCTCGTCGAAGTTCAGCTTGCCGTCCTCGCTGAAGGGCTCCACGCCCTGCTGGACGAGCCACTGCAGGAAGAACCAGAACGTCGCGGTGAAGTCGGCGCCGCCGTACAGGGCCGGGTCCTCACCGGCGCCGGCGTCGGTGACCTTCTGGATCCACTCGGCGTAGTCGTCCCACGTGTACCCGTCGGCCAGCGGCTCGACGCCGACCTTCTTGAGCAGGTCGGCGTTGTAGAACGTGGCGAGCGTGTTGGTGCTCGTCGGGACGCCGTACTGCGCGCCGTCGATCTGCCCTGAGGAGAGGAGCGAGTCCTCCACGCCGTCGGTGTCCAGGTTGACGCCCACCTGGCCGCCCAGGTCCAGCAGCTGCCCCGTGGCGCCGTACTGGCGCAGGTAGGACAGGTCCATCTGGATGACGTCCGGCAGGGCGCCGCCGGCGGCCTCGGTGGCGCGCGCGGTCCAGTAGCCGTCCCAGTCCTGGAACTGGGTCTGCACCGTGATGTTGGGGTGCTTCTCCTCGAAGAGGTCCACCGCCTCCTCGTACATCTCGGCACGGGCGGGCTCGCCCCACCAGGCGAGCGAGATGGTGATGTCCTCGTCGGTGCTCACCTTCTCCGCGGAGCCCGGCTCCGCAGGGTCGGCGCCGCCTCCGCAGGCGGTGAGGGTGAGGGCGACGGCGACCGCCGCCGCGGCCGCGCCGGCGGCCTTCCGCGTGATCCTCATGTGAGCCTCCTCGCTCGTCGATCGTCCACGATCGTCGGCGACGAGGACGCCCCGTTGACCCCTCGTTCGGCTGCCGACTGAATCGATAAAACAGGATTCGGTAAGCGTTGTCCAGCCCGGAGGTGCTCCGAGTCACATCACGATCTCGCAACGGGCTCGACGGGTTCCCGCGGCGACGGCACGCCGCCCCTCGCCGGAAGACCCCCCGATCTCCGGGACGTGTGATCGCTCACAACCGGCGGGCAGCCTACGTCGCCGGCGTCTGCTCAGACGAACCCGCAGGCGAGGGCGTGACTTGTCAGAGCCACGGGGGGCTATGGCCCCACGTGGCTCTGACAACTCACACGATCCCGCGGTCACCCGCACGGTGCGGGCGAGCTCAGACGTCCGCGAGCTCCGGCACCTGCGCCAGCACCGCGTCGACGAGCCCGGCGTCGGTGCCGACGCCCTCCGGCAGCAGGCCGGGCAGCGCCAGCAGCGCCCGCGCGACGTCGGCCGGCGACGCGGCCGCCGCGTCCCCGTCCCCGGCCCGGGCCACCACGTCGGCGAGCTCCCGCGCCCGCGGGTCGTCGACCAGCCGCCCCGCGGCGGCCTCCCGGCGCACCACCTCGCTCCACGCCGCGAGCGCGAACGCCGCGCCCGCCGGGACCACGCCCGCGGCGAGCCGGTCCGCGACGATGCCGCCCCACCGGAACGGGATCTTCTGGGTGCCGTCCATCGACACCTGGACCGTGGTGTGGCCCGTGGCCGGGTTGGCGAACCGCTCGAGCAGCGACTCCGCGTACGCCCGCAGGTCGGCGCCGTCGGGCGGGGTGAGCGTCGGCAGGGCGTCGTCGAGCATGAACGCGCGGGCGCGCTCGTGCAGCGCGGGGTCGGTCACTGCCTCCGCGAGCGTCGCGTGACCCGCCAGCCGGCCCGCGTACGCGAGCAGCGAGTGCGTGCCGTTGAGCAGCCGCAGCTTGGCCTGCTCCCAGGGGGCGACGTCGTCGGTGAACGTCGCGCCCGCCTCCTCCCAGGCGGGACGCGGCCCGGCGAACCGGTCCTCGATCACCCACTGGCGGAACGGCTCCCCGACGACGAGACCCTCGTCGCGCGCGCCGAGCTCGCGCTCCACCGCGTCCCGCTGCGCGGGCGTCGTCGCGGGCACGATCCGGTCCACCATCGAGCACGGGAACGCGACGTCGGCCGCCAGCCACGACCGCAGCCCGTCGCCCCGCTCACCCGGCAGCGCCGCGTCGACCGCCTCGGTCACGAGCCGCTCCAGGACGTGCCCGTTGTCGACCATGTTGTCGCAGGTCAGCACGGTGATCGGGCGCCGTTCGCCCGCCGCCTGCGCCGTGCGCCACCGGGCCGCGAGCCCGCGCACGAGCAGCCCGACCGCCGTCGCGCCCGGGACGGCGGCGTCACCGGCGGCGAGGGCGTCCAGGTCCGGGCGCACCCGCTCGACGTCGAGCCCGCCGTCCGCGTCGCGGGCGTACCCCTTCTCGGTGACGGTGAGCGTCACGACGTGCGTCGTGGGCGCCGCGATCGTCGCCAGCACCCGCGCGGTCTCCTCCGCGGGCCAGGCGACGTCGAGCACGGCCCCGACCAGGTCCAGGCGGGTCTCGTGCGTGCCCGCGGTGAGCACCGAGTAGGCGCCACCCTGCGGCCGCAGCTGGTCGCGCACGGAGGCCGAGCGCTGCGTGACCCCGAGGATGCCCCAGCGCCGGTCCCCCGTGGCGCGGGCGGCCAGCTCCGTGAACACGGCCTGGTGCGCCCGGTGGAACGCCCCGATCCCCAGGTGCACGATGCCCACCTGGTCGGGGGTCACCGGCGCCTCGAGGCGGGCGGGCAGGTGGGAACGGTGCAGGCGGTCGGTCATGGTTCCTCCGTCGTCCGGCGGCGTCGCCGGGATGATGCGTCCGTGTCGGTCGCGCGGTCAGGGCGTGTCGGGGGCGGGCCGCGCTGCCGCGGCGCGCGGGGGTGCGGTCGACCCGCGGACGACGAGCTCGACGGGGAGCGTCACGTCGCCCTGCAGGGCGCCGTCGTCCTTGCCCGGTCGCAGGACGAGGCGGTCGACGGCCACCCGGCCGGAGTCGCGGAGGTCGGTCCGCAGGGTGGTGAGGGGCGGGGACAGCAGCTCAGCGACGTAGGCGTCGTCACAGCCGACCACGGACAGGTCGCCGGGCACGTCGAGGCCACGCACCCGCAGGCGCTCGACCAGGCCGACCGCCACGAGGTCGTTGAAGGTCACGACCGCCGTGGCGCGGGTTGCGACGACGAGGTCCGCCGCCGCGTGCCCGCCGGCGACCTGAGGTCGGTGCGGCCCGAGCTCCACGATCTCGACGTCCCCCAGCCGCGCGGCGGCCGCGCGGAGGCCGGCGCGGCGGCGCCCGTCCGACCACGAGCGGGCGGGCCCGCCCACGTAGGCGACCTTCGCGTGCCCCAGGGCCCGCAGGTGCTCGAGGGTGCGCAGCATGCCCGCCTCGTGGTCGGCGACGACGGACGGCAGCCCGTCGACGTGATGGTTGACCAGCACCACCGGCCGCCCCGCGAGAGCCTCGACGGTGCGCTCGACCGCGCGCGGCGAGCACAGGATGATGCCGTCGGTCTGCGGAGCCAGACCGGACACGGCCTCGGTCTCGAGCTCGGGGTCCTCGTCCGAGTCGACGACGAAGAGCCCGACGCCCCGTTCCCGCGCCTGGGCCTGGGCGCCCTTGGCGATCGCCGCGAAGTAGGGGTTGGCGAGGTCGGGCACCACGAGCCCGAGCGCTCCGGAGCGGCCCGCGCGGAGCACGCTGGCCGCCCGGTTCGGCCGGTAGCCGAGCTCGCGCGCCGCGGCGGTCACCCGGTCGCGCGTCGCCGCGGCGACCCGCTGCGGGTCGGTCAGGGCGCGTGAGACCGTCGAGATCGACACACCGGCTGCCCGCGCGACGTCGTGCACCGTGACCACGACCACCGTCTCCTCGTGCCTGCGGACGCACCCGGACGATGCGAACGTTTGCCAGATCGTCGCACATCTCGGCGCGACATGTCTCCCCTGGGGCTTGATGCCGTGGGGATTCCGCGCCCGGCGGTCGGCAGGCTACGATGCAAACGTTCGCATCCCATCTCGACGTTGAGGAGCTCCTGTGAGCGAGCGCTGGACCCTGCACCCCGACCGGGCGCTGCCCGCCGACCCCGGATCCCGGGCACTGGCCCGCGAGATCTACGCCGCGGTGCGGGACCTCCCGATCGTCTCGATGCACGGCCACGTGCCCGTCGAGTGGTTCGCCGACGACGCGCCCTTCGGCGACCCGGCCCAGCTCGTCGTCGTGCCCGACCACTACCTCACGCGGATGCTGGTCTCCCAGGGGGAGACGCTGCCGCGCCTCGGCGTCGGCTCCACCGAGGACGAGGCCGTCGAGACCGACCCGCGGGAGATCTGGCGCCGCTTCTGCGCCGGCTGGAAGCACTTCCGCGGCACGCCCACCCGGTACTGGCTCGAGCACGTGCTGGTGGAGATCTTCGGCGTCACGCAGCGCCCGTCGGCCGAGACGGCCGACGCCCTGTACGACCAGGTGGCCGCACGCCTCGCCGAGCAGGGGTTCCGCCCCCGCGCGCTGCTCGACGCCTTCACCATCGAGGTCATCGCCACCACCGACGCCGCCTGGGCGACGCTCGACGCGCACGGGAAGCTCGCCGCCGACGGCTACGGCGACCGCGTGCTGCCGACCTTCCGGCCCGACCCGCTGCTGCACGTCGACCGCGCGACCTGGCGCGACGACGTCACGCGGCTCGGCGAGGCGGCCGGCGTGGACGTCACGTCGTACGACCGCTACCTCGAGGCCCTGCGCACGCAGCGCGAGCGGTTCGTCGCCGCGGGCGCGCGGGCCACCGACCACGGTCACCTGTACGCCGACACGACGCCGCTGGACGACGCCGACGCCGCGCGCATCCTCGACAAGGCCCTCGCCGGCACGGTCACGGCCGCCGAGGCGCAGGCGTTCAGCGGGCACATGCTGTTCCAGATGGCCGCGATGTCGGCGGAGGACGGCCTCGTGATGCAGCTGCACCCCGGCGTCCTGCGCGACCACGCCAGCGCCCCGTTCGCCGCGTTCGGCCCGGACAAGGGCTACGACATCCCGGTGGTCACCGAGTTCACGCGCTCGCTGCGCCCCGTGCTGGACGCCTTCGGCCACCACCCTGGCTTCCGCCTGATCGCGTTCACCGTGGACGAGGACGTGTACTCGCGCGAGCTCGCGCCGCTGGCCGGCGTCTACCCGGCGCTGCGGCTCGGCGCGCCGTGGTGGTTCCTCGACGCGCCCGACGCGATGCGGCGGTTCCGCGAGGCGGCCACCGAGACGGCCGGGTTCAGCAACATGAGCGGCTTCGTGGACGACACCCGCGCGTTCTGCTCGATCCCGGCGCGGCACGACCTGGCCCGGCGCGTCGATGCCGGTTACCTGGCCCGGCTCGTGGCGGAGCACCGCCTCGACCTGGACGAGGCGGTCGACGTCGCCGCCGACCTGGCCTACCGCCTGCCCCAGGCGGCCTACGCCCGCCCCTGACGACGTTGTGGGTGCGCTCGTGGCCCTGTTTCGTCGCGAAACAGGGCCACGAGCGCACCCACAACGTAGGGCAGGGGCACGACGACGAGCACTTGGAGTCACGCAGTGAAGATGGGTTTCCGCTGGTACGGCGAGGGCAACGACACGGTCACGCTGGACCACGTCCGACAGATCCCCGGCGTGGAGACGGTCGTGTGGAGCCTGCACCACAAGCAGGCCGGCGAGGTGTGGGAGCAGGAGGAGATCGACGCCGAGGTCGCGCGGATCACCGGCCTGTCCGGCGAGGCCCGGGCCCGCGGCGTGACCCGCACGCTCGACGCCGAGGTGGTCGAGTCGGTCAACGTGCACGAGTCGATCAAGCTGGGGCGCACCGTCCTCGGGCTGAGCCGTGACGAGGCGATCGAGAACTACGTGACCACGATCCGCCGCCTGGGCCGGGCCGGCGTGAAGGTCGTCTGCTACAACTTCATGCCCGTCTTCGACTGGCTGCGCACGGACCTGTGGCACCCGCTGCCCGACGGCTCGACCGCGCTGTTCTTCGAGAAGGCGGTCGTGGACGAGATGACGCCCGAGGGCCTCATCGCCGACATGGAGGCCGGGTCGCACGGCCTCACGCTGCCCGGCTGGGAGCCCGAGCGGCTCGCGGGCTTCACCGAGCTCAACGCCGCGTACGAGGGCGTCACGCACGAGGACATGTACACGAACTACCGGTACTTCCTCGACGCCGTGATCCCGGCGTGCGAGGAGGCCGGGATCGCGCTGGGCGTGCACCCGGACGACCCGCCGTTCGACGTCTTCGGCTGGCCGCGCGTCGTCTCGACGCCGGACGACCTGCAGCGCGTGCTCGACCTGCACCCGAGCCCGAACCACGGCCTCACGCTCTGCCTCGGCAGCTTCTCCGCGAACCCGGCGCAGGCGCCGCTCGCGGCCGACACCGTGCGCCGCTTCATGGACCGCATCCACTTCACCCACGTGCGCAACATCAAGCACTTCCCGAACGGCGACTTCACCGAGGTCGCGCACCGGGCGTGCGAGGGCGACGTCGACACGACCGGCATCATGAAGGCCTACGCCGAGGCAGGGTACACGGGCTACGTGCGCCCCGACCACGGCCGCCACCTGTGGGACGAGAACACCACGAACAGGCCGCGCCCCGGGTACGGCCTGTACGACCGGGCCATGGGCATCCAGTACCTGCTCGGCGCGTGGGACGCGTTCCGCTACACCGCGCCCGCCGACCGCTGAGCGTCGCCGCGGGCCCGGACGCCGTCGTCCCGGGCCCGCGGCCTCTCGCACCGCCTCCCACCAACCCGACCCGAGGGGAACCCGCCGATGAGTTCCGAAATCGTTGTCGAACCCGCGCCGCACCCGGCGTGGCTGCCCGAGGGCGCGCTGGCCGCCGTCGGCCGCCGTCGCGTCGCGGTCCGCGTCCCCGAGCTGTCCGGACGGGCGCACGGTCTACCCGGCGCCGCGCCCGACAGCTCGCGGGAGGTGGTGGCCACGCTGCGCGGAGAGGCCGAGCGCGCGACGACGGCGCACGGGGGCGCCGTCGTCGACCCCGACGCCTCCCCCGACCTCCTGCTCACGCTCGCCCCCGAGCTGTCAGGACCTCCGCGCGGGATGCCGCGCGCTCACCCCGACAGCTCGGCGGACGGGTTCCGGTGGGTGCGCGACGGCGGCCGGGTCACGGTGTCCGCGGAGACGCCGACGGCGCTGCTGCACGGCTGGTTCCACGTGGTGCGGCTGGGCGAGGCGGCCTTCAAGGGGCCCGACGCCGACGAGCGGCACGCCCCCGCGTTCGCGCTGCGGGTGCTGGACCACTGGGACAACGTGGACGTGCACCCGGTGATGGGACAGGTCGAGCGCGGCTACTCGGGCGGGTCGATCTTCTACGCCGACGGGAGGGTGCGCGACGACCTGTCCCGCGTCACGACCTACGCCCGCCTGCTCGCCGCGACCGGCATCGACCGCGTCTGCATCAACAACGTCAACGTGCATGCCCGCGAGGCGCGGCTGCTCACCGACGACCTGCCGGAGGTCGCACGGGTCGCCGCCGCCCTGCGCCCCTACGGCGTCCGCACGCATCTCGCGGTGAGCTTCGCCGCGCCGATGACGCTCGGCGGGCTGGCGACGTCCGACCCGCTCGACGACGACGTCCGCGCCTGGTGGCGCGCCGCCGCCGACCGGGTCTGGGCGACGGTCCCGGACTTCGGCGGCTTCGTCGTCAAGGCCGACTCGGAGGGCCAGCCCGGCCCGTTCGCGTACGGGCGCGACCACGCCGACGGCGCGAACCTGCTGGCCGAGGCGGTCGCGCCGCACGGCGGCGTCGTGCACTGGCGGGCGTTCGTCTACGACCACACGCAGGACTGGCGCGACCGCTCCACCGACCGCGCCCGGGCGGCGCACGACCATTTCGCCCCGCTCGACGGGCGGTTCGCCGAGAACGTCGTCGTGCAGGTCAAGCACGGGCCGATGGACTTCCAGACGCGCGAGCCCGTCTCCCCCGTGCTCGCCGCGATGCCGGGCACCCGGCTCGCGCTGGAGCTGCAGGTGACGCAGGAGTACACGGGCCAGCAGCGGCACGCGTGCTACCTCGCGCCGTGGTGGAGCGAGAACCTCGGCTTCCGGCCCTGGGGCAGCGACGACGGCCCTGCCGTGCGCGACCTCGTCGCGTCGGGCGGGATCGCCGCCGTCTCGAACGTGGGCGACGACCGGTTCTGGACCGGGCACCCGCTGGCCCAGGCGAACCTCTACGCCTTCGGGCGGCTCGCCTGGGACCCGACGCTCGACCCCGCCGCCGTCCTCGACGAGTGGATCGGCCTGACGTTCGCCGGCCCGGACGGCGCCGTCGAGCCGCGGGTCCGCGACGTGCTGCACGCGGTGCTGGACGACTCGTGGCGCACCTACGAGGCGTACACCGCGCCGCTGGGCGTCGGGTTCATGGTGCGGCCGGGTCACCACTACGGGCCCGACGTGGACGGCTACGAGTACACCCCGTGGGGCACCTACCACTTCGCCGACCGCGACGGGATCGGCGTCGACCGCACCCGCGCCACGGGCACCGGGTTCACCGGGCAGTACCCCGCACCCTGGCGCGACGTCTACGAGGACCGCGCGACCTGCCCGGACGAGCTGTTGCTGTTCTTCCACCACGTGCCGTACTCGCACGTGCTGCGCTCCGGGGTCACGGTGGTCCAGCACGTCTACGACACGCACTTCGACGGCGTGGAGCGGGTGCGCGAGACGGTCGCGGCGTGGGAGTCGCTGGCCGACCTGGTCCCCGGCAGGGTCCCGGCCGACGTCGACGCCCGCGTCCGCGAGCGCCTCGCCGAGCAGCTGCGGTCCGCCGTCGAGTGGCGCGACCAGCTGAACACGTACTTCTTCCGGAAGTCCGGGGTTCCCGACGCCCGCGGCCGCACGATCTACTGAGCCGGGCGGCCGCGGGCCGTGTCATCCCGCGGCGAGCAGCTCGAGCGTGTCGACGACGCGGTGCGAGAAGCCCCACTCGTTGTCGTACCAGGCCACGACCTTCACGTGCCGGCCGTCGACGCGGGTCAGCAGGGAGTCGAAGATCGACGACGCCGGGTTCCCGACGATGTCCGAGGACACCAGCGCGTCCTCGGCGTACTCGAGCACCCCGGCCAGCGGGCCGGCGGCGGCCTCCCGGTAGGCGGCGAGCACGTCGTCGCGCGACACGTCGCGCGAGACCGTGGCATTCAGCTCGACGATCGAGCCCACCGGCACGGGGACCCGGATGGAGTCGCCCGAGAGCTTCCCGTCGAGGCGCGGCAGCACCAGCCCGATCGCCTTGGCGGCACCGGTCGTGGTGGGCACGATGTTCACCGCCGCGGCGCGGGCGCGCCGGGCGTCGCGGTGCGGGGCGTCCTGGAGGTTCTGCTCCTGGGTGTAGGCGTGCACGGTGGTCATGAACCCGTGCTCGATCCCGGCGAGCTCGTCGAGCACGGACGCGAGCGGCGCGAGCGCGTTGGTGGTGCACGACGCGTTGGAGACGATCGTGTGCTCCGCCGGGTCGTAGGCGTCGGTGTTGACCCCGGGGGCGAGCGTGACGTCCGCGCCGGCGGACGGCGCGCTCACGAGCACCTTGCGCGCCCCGGCGTCCAGGTGGCCCCGGGCGGCGTCGGCAGACGTGAACCGGCCGGTGGACTCGAGCACCACGTCCACCCCGAGGTCCCGCCAGGGCAGGGCGGCGGGCTCGCGCTCGGCCAGCACCGCGACGCGGTGCCCGTCGACGACGATGGCACCGTCCTCGGCCGTGACCGGGCGCCCCAGGCGCCCGGCCGTGCTGTCGAAGGCGAGCAGCCGGGCGAGCGCGGCGGGCTCGGTGAGGTCGTTGACGGCGACGAGCTCCAGGTCGCTGCCGCGTTCCAGCAGGGCGCGCAGCACGTTGCGCCCGATGCGGCCGAACCCGTTGATGGCGATGCGGGTCATGTAACCCTCCTTTCGTGTCGCCACCAGGCTCGCCGCCGTCGCACGGGCAGAACACCGGCGCGCACGCCACGGTCCGTAAGGATCTCGCCACCCGGTCGGAGCGCTCACTCCCCGCGGGCGAAGGTGCGCCGGTACTCGCTCGGCGTGGTGCCGAGGATGCGCCGGAAGTGCCCGCGGAGGTTCGCGCCCGTCCCGAGCCCGACGTCGGCGGCGATCTGCTCGACGCTGCGCTCCGATCGCTCCAGCAGCTCGCGCGCCACGTCCACCCGCACCCGCAGCACCCAGGCCATCGGCGTGTACCCCGTGTCGTCGGCGAACCGGCGCGAGAACGTGCGCGGCGAGACGGCCGCGTGCCGGGCCAGGTCCTCGAGGGTGAGGTCGTCGGTCAGGTGGTGCAGCACCCACTCCCGGGTGGCCGCGAACCGCTCGCCGAGCGGCTCGGGCACGCTGCGCGGCACGTACTGGGCCTGGCCGCCGCTGCGGTACGGGGCCGCGACCAGGCGGCGGGCGGCGTGGTTCGACGCCGCGACACCGAGGTCGCCGCGCAGCACGTGCAGGCACAGGTCGATGCCCGAGGCGGCTCCCGCCGACGTGAGCACGCTGCCCTCGTCGACGAACAGCACGTTCTCGTCCACCCGTACCCGCGGGTGCTTGGCCGCCAGCGCCCGCGTGTAGTGCCAGTGCGTGGTGGCGCGGCGACCGTCGAGCAGGCCGGTCGCGGCGAGGGCGAAGGCGCCGGTCGAGATCGCGGCCAGGCGCGCGCCGCGGGCGTGCGCGGCCCGGAGCGCGTCGACGACGACGGGCGGCGGGTCGTCGCGGTCCGGGTGGCGGTAGCCCGGGAGGAACACGACGTCGGCCCAGGCCAGCGCCTCGAGGCCGTGGTCCAGGTGGTAGGAGAGGCCGTCGCCGCCCGCGACGAGCCCCGGCGACGCGGCGCACGCCCGCACCTCGTAGGGCATGCTCGGGCGCGTCGTGAAGACCTGCGCGGGGATGCCGACGTCGAGCGGCTTGGCCCCCTCGAGCACGAGGACGGCGACGCGGCGGCGGCGTCCCGGCAGTTCGGGCAGTTCCGGCACAGGACGCAGCGTAGGCAGCGCGGGCGCCGCTACGCGCGGCCGGCCGGGCGCGAGCGCGGGAAGACGATCCCCGACTCGTAGGCGAACACGACCAGCTGGGCGCGGTCGCGGGCGCCGAGCTTGGTCATGGCGCGGCTGACGTGCGTCTTCGCCGTGAGCGGGCTGAGCACCATCCGCGCCGCGATCTCGTCGTTGGACAGCCCGTGCGCGACGAGCGCCACCACCTCGCGCTCGCGCGGCGTGAGCAGGTCGGGGCCGTCCGCGGCGATCGCGTCCGGCGGACGCGCGACGAACTCGCTGATCAGCCGGCGCGTGATGGCCGGAGACAGCAGCGCGTCGCCCCGCACCGCGGCGCGCACGGCCTCGACGAGGTCGGCCGGCTCGGTGTCCTTCACGACGAACCCGCTCGCCCCGGCGCGCAGCGCCTCGAACACGTACTCGTCGACGCCGTAGTTCGTCAGCACGACGACGTGCACGCCGGCCAGCGCGTCGTCCGCGGCGATCTGCCGGGTGGCCGCGATGCCGTCGAGCCCGGGCATCTGCACGTCCATGAGCACGACGTCGGGCCGCAGCTCGCGTGCGAGGCGCACGCCGTCGTGCCCGTCCGCGCCCTCGGCGACCACCTCGACGTCGTCCTCCGCGTCGAGCAGCGCCCGGATGCCGGAGCGGATGAGCGCCTGGTCGTCGACGAGGCCGACGCGGATCACGCGCGAGCCACCGGCTCGCCCGCGACCCGCGCGTCGTCCGGGGTCGCCGACCGGGCCCGCCCCGCCGGCAGCGGGAGCGTGACGCGCACCGAGAACCCGCCGTCCTCCCCCGGCCCGGCGTCGAGCATCCCGCCGAGGGCGGTGACGCGCTCGCGCATCCCCGTCAGGCCGTGCCCGGGCTCTGGTTCGCCCGGTGCGCCGCGGCCGTCGTCGTCGACCTGCAGGGTGAGCTCGCGGGCCGCGAACGTCACGCGCACGGCTGCGGCCGCCGCGGGTCCGCCGTGCCGGGCGACGTTGGTGAGCGCCTCCTGCACCACGCGGTAGGCGGCCTGGTCGGTCTCGGCGGACACCGTGCGCCGGTCGCCGACGACCCGCACGGTGGTGGGCACGCCCGCGGCCTCGGCGCGCTCGACGAGAGTGGCGAGCCGGTCGAGACCGTTCCCGTTGGGCTCGCCGTCGCGCCGCAGCACGTCGAGGGTCGAGCGCAGCTCGCGCGCGGCGTCCGTGCTGGCCTCCTGGATCGCGAGCAGCGCGGGCGGCGGCTCCTCGCCCCGCTTGCGCGCGAGGTGGGCGGCCACGCCCGCCTGCATCTTGATCACGGAGATGCTGTGCGTCAGCGAGTCGTGCAGCTCGCGCGCGATGCGCAGCCGCTCCTCCACGGCGCGTCGCCGGGCCACCTCGTCGCGCGTGCGCTCGGCGTCATCGGCCCGCTGCTCGACCTCGCGCACGTACGCGCGCCACTGGAGCACCGCGACGCCGGCGACGCCGAGCGAGACCAGCCAGCCTGCCGCGAAGATCCGCTCCCGTGCCCGTCCCGTTCCCATCCCGGCAGCGTAGGTGCGGCCACGGAGCCGCCGCATCCGGCGCGGGGAGCACCTTGCGCGTACTCCCCACGCGGTACGACGACGCCCCGTCGCCGACCGGACCGGTAGCCGCAGGTGTCGCCGCCGGGCGGACGCGCCGGGCGCATCCCGCCGCGAAGGATCGGGACCACGGAACGACGCAGGACGGACACCGCCGCACGACCGACCCGAGGAGCACCGCCATGAGCATCCAGGCACCCCGACGCACCCCCGCCGGGCTGGGCGACGTCGTCGTCCCCGGCGACGACGACTACGAGGACGCACGACGCACCGTCTTCGCCACCGGCTCCCCCGCCCTGGTCACGCGGCCCCGCGACGGGGCGGAGGTGGCGGCCGCCGTGGCCTACGCGGCCCGGGAAGGGTTGGACCTGTCGGTCCGCTCCGGCGGGCACGGCCTCACCGGCCGTGCCACCAACGACGGCGGGCTCGTCGTCGACCTGCGCCACCTGGACGCGGTCGAGGTGCTGGACCCGCACCGGCGGCTGGTACGGGTGGGCGCCGGTGCCACGTGGGGCCGGGTCGCTGCGGCGCTCGCGCCGCACGGCCTCGGAATCTCCTCCGGCGACACCGCGAGCGTCGGCGTGGGCGGGCTGACGCTCGGCGGCGGCGTCGGGTGGATGGTGCGCCGGCACGGCCTGGCCGTCGACGCCCTGGTCGGGGCCCGGGTGGTGCTCGCCGACGGCCGGACGGTGGTCGCGAGCCCGGACTCGCACGCGGGCCTGTTCTGGGCGCTGCGCGGCGGGGGCGGCCACGTCGGCGTCGTGACGAGCCTCGACCTCGTCGCGGCCCGCGTGGGCGACGTCCGCTTCGGCGCGATCGCCCTCGCCGCCGACGACCCGGCCGGCCTCGTCGCCGGCTGGCGCGACGTCCTGCGCGACGCCGACGAGGAGCTGAGCAGCACGCTGGTGCTGGCGCCGCCCATGGGCGACCGCCCGCCGTCCGTGTCGGTCCTGGTCTGCGCGTCGCACGACGACGCGGCCGCGGCCGAGCGGTCGATCGAGCCCCTGCGGCGCCTGGGCACGGTGCTGAGCGACACGGTCGCGACGGTGCCGTACGCCGCCGTCCTCGCCGAGGGCGGCCACCACCCGCCGGGGGTGCGCCTCGTCGGCCGCAACGTGCTGGTGCCGCGGCTCGACGACGACGCCGTCGCGGCCGTCGCCGCGGCGTCCACGGGCGAACGGCCGCTCGCGCTCGCGCTGCGTGCCCTCGGCGGCGCGTTCTCGCGGGTGCTGCCCGACGCGACCGCGTTCGCCCATCGCGACGCGGAGGCGCTGGTGGTGGGCGGCGCCGTCGTCCCCCAGGACGCGTCCGACGCCGACGTCGAGGCCGCGCTGGCCGGCTGGCCCGGCGTGGAGGCGCACGGCACGGGCGCGTACGTGAACTTCCAGGGCACCGACACCGCGGCGGACCTGCACGCGGCGTACCCGCCCGCGACGCTCGCCCGGCTGCGCGCGGTCGAGCGGTCCTACGACCCGGGCAACCTGTTCGCGCGCCATCTCGACGTCGCGCCCGACGCCGCGCCCGACGCCGCGCCCAGCCCGGGGGCGTCGTCGTGAGCGCCGCGTTCGAGGCCGAGGGGCTCGTCAAGAGGTTCGGCGCGACGACGGCGCTCGACGGCGTCGACCTGCGCGCCGAGCGCGGCACGGTGCTCGGCGTCCTGGGCCCCAACGGGGCGGGCAAGACCACCGCGATCCGGGTGCTGGCCACGCTGCTGCGGCCCGACGCCGGCCGCGCCGTGGTCGACGGGCTGGAGGTGGGCCGCGACCCCGTCGAAGTGCGGCGCCGCATCGGCCTCACCGGCCAGTACGCCACGGTGGACGAGGACCTCACCGGCGCGGAGAACCTCGTCCTGTTCGGTCGGCTGCTCGACCTGCCCGCCGGGGAGGCCCGCGCCCGCGCCGCCCGGCTCCTGGACCGGTTCGGGCTCGCCGACGCGGGCGGCCGGCGCGCGTCCACCTACTCCGGCGGGATGCGCCGCCGCCTCGACCTCGCTGCCAGCCTCGTCGGCTCGCCCAGCATCCTGTTCCTCGACGAGCCCACGACCGGCCTCGACCCGGGCAGGCGCGAGGAGCTGTGGCAGACCATCCGGTCGCTCGCCGACGACGGCACCACCGTGCTGCTCACCACGCAGTACCTGGAGGAGGCCGACGCCCTGGCCGACGAGATCACCGTGATCGACGGCGGCCGCGTCATCGCCCACGACACCCCGGCGGGGCTGAAGCAGCAGGTCGGCGGGCAGACGGTCGTCGTGCGGCCGCGCGACCCGGACCGGGCCGGGGCCGCGGCCGGCGTCGTCGCGCGCGCCACCGGGCACGACGTCGCGCCGCCCCGCGGGGGCGTGGTCACGGCGTCCGTGGACGACGAACGGGCGTTCTCCGCCGTCGTGCGCGGGCTCGAGGACGCCGGTGTCGCGGTGACCGAGCTGGCGCTGCGCCTCCCGGGCCTCGACGAGGTCTTCTTCGCCCTGACCGACGGCCACCGCACCACCCCGAGGGAGGAACCATGACCACCACCGCGACGACCACCACCACCGCCCCGGCGGACCACCGGGTCGGGCCGACGCCCCCGCGCCGCTGGCCGCTCGCCCGCCACAGCCTGGCCCTGGCGCGCCGCAACCTCACCACGACCCGGCGCAACCCCGGCGAGCTGGCCGACGCCGTGATCCTGCCGGTCGTGTTCCTCGTCCTGTTCGTCTACCTGTTCGGCGGGGCGGTCGCCGGGTCCACGCAGGAGTACCTGCAGTACCTGTTCCCCGGCATCCTCGTGCTCACCACGGTGCTCACGGGCCAGGTCGCGACCGGGCTCAGCATCGTGCAGGACATGAAGAAGGGCGTCTTCGACCGGTTCCGCAGCATGCCCGTGCCGCGCGCCTCGATGCTGCTGGGCTCCGTCCTCGCCGACGCCGTCCGGTACGTCATCGCCCTCGCCGTGCTGTTCGGCGTCGGGTACGCGCTCGGTTTCCGGGTCGAGACGGGGCTGTTGCCGGCCCTCGCCGCGTGCGGGCTCGCGATCGTCCTCGGCTTCTCGCTGTGCTGGCTGACCGTGCTCGTGGCGGTGCTGCTCCGCGACGAGATCATGGTGTCCACCGTGGGCTTCCTGCTGCCGTTCCCGCTCGTGTTCGGCACGGGCATGGCCGCACCGGTCGAGACGATGCCGGGCTGGCTGCAGGCCTGGGCCGAGGTGAACCCCGTGAGCCGGGCGATCGAGGCCAGCCAGGGCCTGCTGCTCGGCGGCCCGGTCGCCGGACCGGTCACCGCCACCCTGCTGTGGAGCGCGGCGTTCCTCGCCGTCTTCGGCACCGCCGCCGTGGTGGCCTACCGCCGGGTGGTGTGACCGACGGCCCGACGCCGGGTCCGTAACGTTTCAGGGGCTTGACAGGACGGCACACCGCTCGCCAAGGTGTCGAAGCGCTTCGACCCCTGATCCGGCGCCGACGTCGGTCCGGTCGGTCGGAGCCACGACGTCCACCACCCGTGCGCGACGAAGGGCACACCACCGTGAAACGACCGCTCAGGACGACGCTCACCGCGCTCGCGGCGGGCCTCGCGCTCACCGCCGGGCTCGCCGCCCCGGCCGGCGCCGCACCGGCGCACCCGCAGCACCCCGCACACCCGACCCACCCCACGCGCCCGGCCCACCCCGCGCACCCGCACCGCGCCGCCGACGCGGCCGAGACGGTGGCCGCGATGCAGCCCGGCTGGAACCTCGGCAACTCGCTCGACTCCGTGGGCGCGGACGAGACCGCCTGGGGCAACCCGCGCGTCACGCCCGAGCTGATCGCCGCCGTCAAGGACCAGGGGTTCCGCAGCATCCGGGTCCCGGTGACCTGGGACGACCACCAGGGCGGCGCCCCGGACTTCACCATCGACACGGCGTACCTCGACCGCGTCGAGGAGGTCGTCGACCAGGCGCTCGCCGAGGACCTGTACGTGCTGCTCGACATCCACCACGACTCGTGGATCTGGACGAACGCCATGTCCTCCGACCCCGACGGGGTGCGCGACCGCTTCCGCGCCACCTGGGTGCAGCTCGCCGACCGTTTCCGCGACCACCCGGCCGAGCTGCTCTTCGAGAGCCTCAACGAGCCGCAGTTCGCCGATGTCGACGACGCGCAGGGCGACGTGCTGCTCGACGACCTCAACACCGTGTTCCACGAGGTGGTCCGGGCGTCCGGCGGCGGCAACGCCGACCGCGTGCTCGTGCTGCCCACCCTGCACACCAACGCCGGCCAGGAGCGGCTCGACGCGCTCGCCGGGACCATCGCGGAGCTGGACGACCCGCAGCTCGCGGCCACCGTGCACTACTACGGCTACTGGCCGTTCAGCGTGAACGTCGCGGGCGGCACCCGGTTCGACGAGGTCGCGCTGGCGGACATGACGGGCACGTTCGACCGCGTGCGCGCCACATTCGTCGACCAGGGGGTCCCCGTGATCCTCGGCGAGTACGGGCTGCTCGGCTTCGACCGCCACACCGGCACCATCGAGCAGGGCGAGAAGCTGACGTTCTTCGAGGAGCTCGGGCACCAGGCGCGCCAGGCGGGCGTCACGACCATGCTCTGGGACAACGGCCAGCACCTCGACCGCACCGGTTTCACGTGGAGCGACCCCGAGCTGTGGGCGCAGGTCTCGTCGAGCTGGACCACCCGGTCCGGCACGGCCTCCACCGACCAGGTGTTCGTGCGACCGGGCGACGTGACCGCGCAGACCGTCACGCTCGAGCCCCACGGCACGCAGCTCGAGGGGCTGTACCTCGACGGCGAGCCGGTCGCGGCCGACGACGCCGCCGTCGCGGGCGACGAGGTGACGCTCTCGACGGACTACCTGACGCGACTGATCGGCGACGGCGCGTACGGCGAGCACGCCACGCTCGAGGCGCGCTTCTCGGCGGGCGTGCCGTGGCGGATCCACGTGATCGCCGCCGACACCCCCGTGCTCGCCGACGCCACGGGCACCGTGGCCGGCGGTGTGTCGATCCCGGCGCAGTTCCGCGGCGACTTGCTGGCCACCATGGCCTCCGTCTACGCCGACGGGACGGGCGCCGGCCCGCAGAGCTGGACGCCGTTCCAGGAGTTCGACGCGTCGTTCGCGCCCGACGAGGAGGCCGGCGCCGTCCTGCTGCGCCCGGCCTACCTCGCCACCCTGCGCGACGGCGAGCCCGTCTCGCTGACCTTCCACTTCTGGAGCGGCGACACCGTGGACTACACCGTGACGCGCACCGGCGACACGGTCACCGGCTCGCCGAGATAGAGAAGCGAGACCCGCGAGATAGAGAGGGGACGGACCGAAGCCGGCTTCGGTCCGTCCCCTCTCTATCTCGCGGGTCTCGCTTCTCTATCTCGGCGGGGCCTCGCGGAGGACGACGACGTCGGTCGGCTCCAGGTGCAGCGGCTCCCCCGCCGCGACGGCGCGGCCGGTGAGCAGGTCGGTCCCCGCGGCGTGGGCGGCGACGTCGACGGCGACGCCGGCGTGGTTGAGCACGAACGCCGTCCGCGCGCCGTCGGCGCTCTCCCGGACCGCCAGCTCGACGTCGTCGGTGTCCGCGTACGGCCCGACGAGCCCGTGCCGGTCGAGGACGCGGCGCACCACCCAGTCCGTGCCGGCGTCGTCGAGCGCCGTCGCGACGTACCAGGCCTCGCCACCGTCCCCGCCGTCGTGACCACCGGGGCGGTGGCGCGTCACCGCGGGCGTGCCGGCGTAGAACTCGGCGCCGTAGGTGCCGACCACCTCCGCGCCCTGCGGCACCAGCACCTCGAACACGAGCGCGGCGTCGGAGACGACGTCGTCGCCCGTCCCGTCCTTGAGGGTCACGGGGTTGGTGACGCCCGGCTCGGCGGAGTCCGTCTCCTCGACGCGCAGGCCGAACAGCCGCCCGAGCGGGCCCGGGGCGTCCATGAGGAACGCGTTCGCGTCCTCGTCGGCGCGGCCGGACCAGTACGACGCGAGCACCGTGCCACCACGCGCCACGACGGCCTCCAGCCGGTCGGCGACGTCGCCCTTGAGCACGTGCAGCATCGGCGCGAGGACGACGTCGTACCGGTCCAGGTCGGCGGTGACCGGCACGACGTCGACCTGCGCGCCCGCCTGCCACAGCGCGCGGTAGTACGCGAGCACGGTGTCGACGTAGCGGGCGTGCCGGTTGAAGCCGTCGGTCATCTCGGCGGCCCACCAGGAGTCCCAGTCGAAGAGCAGGGCGACGCGCGCGGGCGTGCGCGCGCCGAGGACGGCGTCACCGAGCCCGTCGAGCTCGGCGCCGAGGGCGGCGACCTCGCGGAAGGCCCGGGTGTCCGTGCGGCCGGCGTGGTCGAGGACGGCGCCGTGGTACTTCTCGCACGCCCCCTTGGACTGCCGCATCTGGAAGTACAGGACGGCGTCCGCGCCGTGCGCCACGGCCTGCCACGACCACAGCCGCAGCACGCCCGGCCGCTTCACCGGGTTGACGTCCCGCGAGGCGGTGATCGTCGGCGTCTGCTCCATGACCCAGAACGGGGCCCCGCCCTTGAGGCCGCGCATGACGTCGTGGGCCAGCGCCATACGCGCGTGCTCGCGCTGACCGGGCGGGTAGTTGTCCCACGAGGCGAAGTCGAGGTCGTCGGCCCACCGGTGGTAGTCGATCGGCCGGAACATCCCCATGAAGTTGGTGGTCACCGGGGTCGCCGCGTCGTGCTCGCGGATGCGGGCCTTCTCGTCGCGGAAGTTCGCCAGCATCGCGTCGGACATGAACCTCCGGTAGTCGAGCGTGATGCCCTGGAAGGCGGTGTGGTCCGGCCCGCGCCAGTGCTCGCTGAGCATGTTGGGCGGCACGACCTGCTCCCAGTCGCTGAACGTGTGCGACCAGAACGCCGCGTTCCACGCGTCGTTCAGCCGCTCCAGCGTGCCGTACCGCGCGCGGAGCCAGTCCCGGAAGCCCGCGGCGCACAGGTCGCACCAGCAGCCGCCGTCGAACCCGCCGTACTCGTTGCCGACGTGCCACGCGACCAGGCCGGGCGTGCCCGCGTACCGCTCGGCGAGGCGGCCCGCGAGCTCGGCGGACAGCCGCCGGTACACCGGCGAGCTCGGGCACGCGTTGTGCCGCTGGCCGTACACGTGCCGCCGGCCCTGGAAGTCGGTGCGCTCCACCTCGGGGTGGCGGTGCGCCAGCCACGGCGGCAGCGCCCCGGTCGACGTCGCGAGCACGACGTCGCGGCCCGCGGCGACCGTGCGCTCGACGATCGCGTCGAGCAGGGCGAAGTCGTACGTGTCCTCGTCGGGCTGCAGCGTCGCCCAGGAGAAGACGTTGAGCGTCACCGTGTCGATCGACGCCAGGTCGAACGCGGCGTGGTCGGCCTCCCACACCTCCCGCGGCCACTGCTCGGGGTTGTAGTCGCCGCCGTAGCGGATCTTGCGTCCGGCGGGCAGGTGGGCGGGCATGACGTGGTCCTCCAGGTCGACAGGCAAGGGTCAGGCGACGAAACGCGCGCGGACGTCGTCGAGCACGGGCTGCGCGACGCGCAGCAGGAAGGCGAGCCAGGCGGCAGCGACCAGGGCGAGCACCAGCTCGCCGGCCAACCACACGACGCCCCCGGCCACCACGACGAGCGCGAGCAGGCCGACGGCCACGCCGGGCCGCCGGCCGAGGTAGTAGACGGACAGCCGGGCCACGTCGCGGGCCCGGAAGGAGAACAGCGAGGCCAGGACCAACGCCTGCACCGCCCAGAGCAGCACGGCGAGCCCGACGAGGCCCAGCACGACGGCGTAGACCGCGGAGATCCCGGCGACGTCGCGGTGCACGACCGACGTCAGGACGACGCCCAGCGCCGCCGTCGCCGGCACCCACAGGCGCAGCGCGTCGAGCCAGTTCATCCGCAGCCCGCGCGCGAACGTACCCGCCGGCACGGGCTCCTCGGCGCCCGCCCGCGCGTGCAGCGCGAAGATCCCCGCGGACAGGAACGGCGCCGCCGGGACCAGGCACAGCGGCACCAGCAGGGCGTTGCCCGAGGACCGGTCCAGGAGCGCGAGCAGCAGCAGCGTCGGCACGCAGCCCAGGGCGACGAGCACCCCCACGACGACGTACCAGTAGACGCGCGCCGTGATCCGGCCCAGCACGCCGTCCCCGAAGTCGCGGGGCGCGCCGGTCGTCGCCATCAGGAGGCCCCGCCGGCGCGGCCGTGCCCTCGACCGAGGATGCGCGCGTCGTCGACCCAGGGCGGCGTCTCGTCGCGTACCGGGTCGATCTCCACCAGCGTCACCTCGTGCCGGGCGAGCGTGAGCGCCAGGTCGACCCGGCCGCCCGACACCTCGAGCGACGTGTGCGAGCGTCCCGGCACGGACGCCTCGTGCAGCACGTCGAGCTGCCGCGACGTCGGCGACGCCGGGCGCCCCAGGTGGCGCCACGCGCTGAAGGCGTTGCCCTCGTCGTCGTTCACGCGCGAGCGGTGCACCGACGCCCGGCGGGTCGCCGCGTCGCCGACCGGGACGCTCAGCCGCAGCTCGTGCCGGTCCGGCTCCGGGGCGTCGTCGGTGCCGCCCACGGGCTGCCAGGCCAGCACCGTGACCCGGCCGCCGCCGTCGCGCGTCACCAGGTGGTCCAGGCCTCGGTGCAGCACCTCGGGCCCCATCCGCGCCATGAAGGCGTAGAGGTGGAACACCGGCTTGCGCAGCTGCCGGTGCCCGAGCATCCCGAAGCCGCCGTGGAAGGCGGACGTCGGGACGTTCTCCTCCTCGAAGACGTCGCAGAACGTCCAGTAGGAGAAGGAGTCGACGAGGTCGCCGCCCTCGGTGAGCACCGGCGCCAGCGCCGCCGCCTGGTAGGCGGTGTCGTGCACGGGGTTGTCCGGGCGGTAGCTGGTGCTGAACTCGGTGACGTGGGCGGGCAACCCCTCCAGGCGGGTGCCGGCCAGCAGCTTCGCCGGGGCGGCGAACTGGTCCAGCAGGTTCCGGGGGTGCCGCAGCGTCTGGTAGGTCCCGAACGGCACGTGTTGGGCGGGCCCGGTCGTGTAGGCGTGGAAGGACACGAAGTCCGCCGACACGTCTCGGCGCTCGACGAACTCCGCGAACGGCGCCCACCACTCGTCCGCGCCGGGCGAGATCGCCGGCCCGCCCACCTGCAGGTCGGCGTCGACCTCCTTCACGGCGGCCGCCGTGACCTCGTAGAGCCGGAAGTACGCCTCCTGCGACGCCCCCTCCCAGAACTGCACGAGGTTCGGCTCGTTCCACACCTCGACCGGCCACCGCCGCACCTCCTCGAGGCCGTAGCGGTCGATCGCGTGCCGCAGCACCGCCTGGACGAGGGCCGCCCACTCGCGGTGGTCGCGGGGCGGCGTGACGTTGCCCTTCCACCAGAACACGGTCTGCTCCCCCGACGCGAGCGCCGACGGCATGAACCCGAGCTCGAGGAACGGCCGGATGCCCTGCGCGAGCCATGCGTCGAGGACCTGGTCGGCGTACGTGAACGCGTACCGGGTGCCACGGTGGCCCGCCGCGTCGTAGGGGCGGTGGATCCCGACGTCGTCGGACAGCAGGCCGTGGCCCCGCACGTAGCGGAACCCGATCTCCCGCTGCACCACGGCGAGCGAGTCCTGGTAGTCCTGGCGCAGGGCGAGGTTGAGGCGGCCGGTGCCGACGCACCGCCGCCACGCGTCGGAGAGCGTGGCGGCGGGCGCGTCGGGGACGACGACGGTGGTCAGTGCTCAGCCCTCCTGGCGCGCCAGGGCGGTGTTGTAGGTGTCCACGAGCTGCGTCGCGCCGAGACCGTCCATCTCGGTGACGTACGCGTCCCACTCGTCGAGCGAGCGCTGGCCCGTGATGAACCCGGCGGTCGCACCCTCGACGGCGTCCTTGAGCTGCGTGTCGAGCAGCGACGCCTGCTCCAGCTCCATCTCGTTGAGACGAGCGGCCGGGGCGACCGGCAGAACCTCCTTGGAGTCGAGCACGGCCCGCGTCCACTCCTTGACCTCGTCCGACATCACGGACTCCAGCAGGTCCTGCGACGAGCCGTTCGCCAGCAGGAACACCCCGTTGCTGTAGCCGAAGTCGGTGTTGAGCTTCTTGGGGGCGTCCGCGTTGATGGCGTTGTAGCCGATGTCGTCGTTCAGGGTGCGCACGCCGGAGCCGTCCTTGCTGTACGTCTCCCCGTCCACGCCCCACTGGGCGAACTCCATGCCCTCGTCGGAGTAGTACTGCCAGTCGACGTACTGCAGCAGGGCCTTGAAGTGCGGGTCCTCGGCCGCCTTGCTCGAGATCATCAGCCCGGAGGAGAGGCGGCTCGCCGGCAGGTTGCTGCCGGCCGGACCACCGGGGATCGTGAGCAGCCGCACGTCGACGTCCTTCTTCGCGTCCGCGAGCGCCTGCCGGTAGACCGTGATCTCCTGCGTGTTGCTGGTGACCGCGGCCGACTTGCCGGAGACGAACTTCTGCTTGGCCTGGTCGTCGGACTGCGTGATCTCCGGGTCCATGACACCGCTGTCGACCCAGCCGTGCAGGGTCGAGACCAGCTGCTTGTAGGCGTCACTGGAGCCGTTGAAGACGAACTTCCCGGAGTCCTGGTCGTACCAGGTGTTGTTGTAGCCCCAGCCGCCGGCGGCGCCGTAGTTCGGCCCCATGGTGTTGAGCAGCGCGCCGTTCGTCTGGGTGTCCGTCCAGCGGTCGGAGAACGCGTAGTCGAGGCCCGGGTTGGCGTCCTGGACCTTCTTCAGGTCGTCACCGAACTCGTCCCACGTGGCCGGGTCCTCGGTGATGCCCGCCTTGGACCACATCTGCTCGTTGACCATGACGGTGTACTGGACGTCGGGGATCTCGCGGATGCCCGGCAGGAGGTAGTACTTGCCGTCGTCCTGACGCAGGTTGTCGATCTCGTCCTGGAGCCCCCAGTCCTCGACCTTCTGCGCGAAGTTCGGCATGTACTCGAGGTAGTCCGACACCGGCAGGAGGGCACCGCCCGAGACGAACTGGGTCTCCTGGCCGGGGTACGTCACCGGCATGAGCTCGGCGCCCTCGCCGGACCCGATGAGCAGCGCCTTCTTCTGGTCCCAGTCGGCCAGCGGGATGTCCGTGCGGGCGAACGTGACGTTCTGGTCGCTCTCGAGGTGCTTGAAGATCGACCAGTCCTCCTGGACCGGGTAGTTCGGGTGGTCCCGGTACATCAACGAGAACTCGACGGGCTCCGTCGCCTTGAACGTCGTGCCCACGCCGAAGTCGTCCATCGCGCCGACGGAGTGCTCGTCGTCGATCGTGACGGCGGCGCCCTCGGTGGCGCCGTCGTCGCCACCGCTGCCACCGTCGCTGCCGCACGCAGCGAGGCCCAGGGCCAGTGTCGTCAGCGACACGGCCGCGGCGGCCGCGCGCATCCTGGTGTTCTTCATGTCTCTCCTCGTGTGTCGAGCGTCGTCGCTCTGGAGCGGGGACCTGCGTTGGGGGAGGTGTGACCGACGGCGGGCGCCGTCAGCCCTTGACCGACCCGAGCATCACGCCCGAGACGAAGTACCTCTGGATGAAGGGGTAGAAGCAGACGATCGGCAGCACGGTGAGCAGCATCGTCACCGACTGGATGTTGGCGCCGATCTGGATCGCGTCCGTGCCGGCGGCCGCCGCCGGCGAACCCGACGCCGCCGCGATGAGGTTCCGCAGGTAGACGGTGACCGGGAACAGCTCCTTCTGGTCCAGGTACAGGAAGGCGCTGAACCAGGAGTTCCACAGGCCCACCGCGTAGAAGAGCGTCATCGTGGCGAGCACGGCCTTGGACAGCGGGAGCACGATGCGTCCGAAGATCCCGTAGGTGGTGAGGCCGTCGATCGCCGCGGCCTCCTCGAGATCCCTCGGGAAGTTCTCGAAGAACGACTTCATGACGAGCAGGTTGAACACCGAGATCGCGCCCGGCAGCACGATCGCCCACATCGTGTTCCGCATCCCGAGGACGTCGGCGACGAGGATGTAGTTCGGGATCAGGCCGCCGCTGAAGAACATCGTGAAGACGGCGATCCCCACGAAGAAGGTGCGCCCCTTGAGCTCCGGCCTGCTCAGCGCGTACGCGTAGGGCGTGGTGAGCACCATGGAGACGAGCGTGCCGACCACGGTGTACACGATCGTGTTCTTGTAGTTGACCCAGAACAGCGAGTCGCCCATCACCACGCTGAACGTCTCGAGGTTGAACCCGCGCGGGATGAGGTTGACCTCGCCCGCGGCGATGAAGCCCTCCGACGAGAACGCCTTCGCGACGAGGTTGACGAACGGGTAGAGCGTCACCGCGCAGACGATCAGCAGCACGATCACGTTGCCGACCTTGAAGGCCCGGTACCCGGGCGTGTCCTTGACCGTGGTCGGTTCCGTGCGGACGGCGGCGAGATCCGGGGTCGGGGTGTCGGTCACCACAGCGAGGCTCCAACCATGCGGCGCGACGCGTAGTTCGCGGAGAGGACGAGGGCGAGCCCGATGAGGGCTTCGAAGAGGCCGATGGCCGTGCCGTACGAGAACTGGGCCGACTGGATTCCCACGCGGTACAGATAGGTGGAGATCACGTCGGCGGTGGAGTAGATCAGGGGGTTCTGCAGCAGCAGGACCTTCTCGAACCCGACCGCCATGAAGGAGCCGATGTTGAGGATGAGGAGCACCATCATCGTGGGCCGGATGCCCGGCAGGGTGATGTGCCAGGTCTGCTGCCACCGGTTCGCGCCGTCGATCCGGGCCGCCTCGTAGAGCTGGTCGTCGACCGTCGTCAGCGCGGCGAGGTAGAGGATCGTGCCCCACCCGACGGTCTGCCAGACCTCCGAGCTCACGTAGATCGAGCGGAACCAGTCGGGCTGCTGCATGAAGGCGACGGGGTCGCTGCCGAAGAGCCCCATGATCTGGTTCACGGTGCCGTTGACGGACGTGAGCTGCAGGACGAGGCCGGCCACGATCACGATCGACATGAAGTGCGGCAGGTAGGAGATCGTCTGCACGATCTTCTTGAACCGGCGCGACCGTAGCTCGTTGAGCATGAGCGCCAGGATGATCGGCAGCGGGAAGCAGATCAGCAGCGTCAGCAGGCCCAGGATCACGGTGTTCCCGAACACCTGCCAGAACTGCTGGTTGTGGATGAACATGTCGAAGTAGTAGAAGCCGACCCACTCGTCGCCCAGCGGGCTGCCGCCCGGGCGGAACCGGCGGAACGCGATGACGTTCCCGATCATCGGCACATACTTGAAGATCAGGAAGAACAGCACCGGCAGGACGACGAACGAGTACAGCCGCCAGTCCTTGCGCAGCGCCTGGCGCCACGTGGTGCGCGCCCGCCTCCGCGGTGCCTTCCGCGGTGGTGGTGACGACGGTGCGTCGTCGATCGGTGGGACGGTCGTCACCGTCCCTGCGGCCTGCGCCATGAGTCCCCCAGCCGTCACGTCGTCGTGCGGTCCGCCGGTCGCAACCTCGCGCCGACGATCCGAAAGTTTCGTCATTGAAAACGTTCTCCAACTGCGGCCGAGAGTAGGGCGCGTCTTCGGTGAAGGTCAAGCACCCCGCCGATCACGGTCTGATCACGGCGACTGGGAGCGTCGGGGACAGGCTCGACGTCGTGTACGGTCGAGCCGAAACTTGCGGTCGATCGCACGGAACGAGCGCGACGCCGCGCCACGACAGGACGGACGATGAGCACCCCCACCCCGCAGGGCCCGACACCGACGATCGCCGAGATCGCCCGGGAGCTCGGCGTGTCCGCGCCCACGGTCTCCAAGGTGCTGAACGGCAGGACCGACGTCGCGCCGGCCACCCGCGACCGCGTGGAGGCCGCGCTGGAGCGGCACCGCTACCGGCGCCGCCGGGCCTCGGCTCCGCCGGTCGGCGCGGGGCTCGTGGACCTCGTCTTCCACCGGGTCGGCTCGGCCTGGTCCACGGAGATCATCCGCGGCGTGGAGGACGCCGCCGCGGCCGCCGGGGTGAGCGTCATCCTGTCCGAGCTGGGCGGGAAGCACCGACCGCCGTCGACCTGGCTCGAGACGACGCTCTCCCGCCCGCCGCTGGGCGTGCTGCTCGTCGCGGCCAGCCTCAGCGCCTCGCAGCGGCCCCGCCTCACCACGCGCGGCATCCCCTACGTCGTCATCGACACCGACGGCGAGCCCCCGCCCGACGTGCCGACCGTGGGGTCGGACAACTGGAGCGGGGGGCTCGCGGCGACGCGGCACCTGCTCGAGCTGGGGCACCGGCGCATCGCCGCCATCTCGGGCCCGGGCAACATGCTGTGCGCCCGCGCGCGCCTCGACGGCTACCGCACGGCGCTCGAGGAGGCGGGGATCGGCTTCGACCCCGCGCTGGTGCGGTCGGGCAACTTCGAGGTCGAGTCCGGCTACCGCTCCGGCAGCGAGCTGCTCGACCTGCACGAGCGCCCGACCGCCGTCTTCGCCGGGTCCGACATGCAGGGCATCGGACTGCTCCGGGCCGCGCAGGAGCGCGGCATCTCCGTGCCGCGCGACCTGTCCGTCGTCGGGTACGACGACCTGCCCCTGGCGACCTGGACCGCGCCCGCGCTGACCACGGTCCGCCAGCCGCTGCTCGAGATGGCGACCACCGCCACCCGGCTGCTGCTCGACCTCGCCCGCGGCGAGACGCCGATGGCCCGGCGGGTCAACCTCGCCACCGGCCTCGTCGTCCGCGAGTCCACCGCTCCCCCGCCGAGATAGAGAACCCAGGACGCCGAGATAGAGAAGCCGGACCCGCGAGATAGAGAGCGGGGACGGGCCGCAGCCGGCTGCGGCCCGTCCCCGCTCTCTATCTCGCGGGTCCGGCTTCTCTATCTCGGCGTCCTGGGTTCTCTATCTCGGCGGGGGAGCGGTGGACTCGCGGACGACGAGGCCGGTGGCGAGGTTGACCCGCCGGGCCATCGGCGTCTCGCCGCGGGCGAGGTCGAGCAGCAGCCGGGTGGCGGTGGTCGCCATCTCGAGCAGCGGCTGGCGGACCGTGGTCAGCGCGGGCGCGGTCCAGGTCGCCAGGGGCAGGTCGTCGTACCCGACGACGGACAGGTCGCGCGGCACGGAGATGCCGCGCTCCTGCGCGGCCCGGAGCAGTCCGATGCCCTGCATGTCGGACCCGGCGAAGACGGCGGTCGGGCGCTCGTGCAGGTCGAGCAGCTCGCTGCCGGAGCGGTAGCCGGACTCGACCTCGAAGTTGCCCGACCGCACCAGCGCGGGGTCGAAGCCGATCCCCGCCTCCTCGAGCGCCGTGCGGTAGCCGTCGAGGCGCGCGCGGGCGCACAGCATGTTGCCCGGGCCCGAGATGGCGGCGATGCGCCGGTGCCCCAGCTCGAGCAGGTGCCGCGTCGCCGCGAGCCCCCCGCTCCAGTTGTCCGACCCCACGGTCGGCACGTCGGGCGGGGGCTCGCCGTCGGTGTCGATGACGACGTAGGGGATGCCGCGCGTGGTGAGGCGGGGCCGCTGCGAGGCGCTGAGGCTGGCCGCGACGAGCAGCACGCCCAGCGGCGGGCGGGAGAGCGTCGTCTCGAGCCAGGTCGACGGCGGTCGGTGCTTCCCGCCCAGCTCGGACAGGATGACGCTCACCCCGGCGGCCGCGGCGGCGTCCTCCACGCCGCGGATGATCTCCGTGGACCAGGCCGAGCCGACCCGGTGGAAGACGAGGTCCACGAGCCCCGCGCCGACCGGCGGAGCCGAGGCCCGGCGGCGCCGGTAGCGGTGCCGCTCCAGCGCGGCCTCCACGCGGTCGCGGGTGGCCGGCGCGACGTCGGTCCTGCCGTTCAGCACCTTGGAGACCGTGGGCGCGGACACGCCGAGCTCCCGGGCGATCTCGGCGATCGTCGGTGTCGGGCCCTGCGGGGTGGGGGTGCTCATCGTCCGTCCTGTCGTGGCGCGGCGTCGCGCTCGTTCCGTGCGATCGACCGCAAGTTTCGGCTCGACCGTACACGACGTCGAGCCTGTCCCCGACGCTCCCAGTCGCCGTGATCAGACCGTGATCGGCGGGGTGCTTGACCTTCACCGAAGACGCGCCCTACTCTCGGCCGCAGTTGGAGAACGTTTTCAATGACGAAACTTTCGGATCGTCGGCGCGAGGTTGCGACCGGCGGACCGCACGACGACGTGACGGCTGGGGGACTCATGGCGCAGGCCGCAGGGACGGTGACGACCGTCCCACCGATCGACGACGCACCGTCGTCACCACCACCGCGGAAGGCACCGCGGAGGCGGGCGCGCACCACGTGGCGCCAGGCGCTGCGCAAGGACTGGCGGCTGTACTCGTTCGTCGTCCTGCCGGTGCTGTTCTTCCTGATCTTCAAGTATGTGCCGATGATCGGGAACGTCATCGCGTTCCGCCGGTTCCGCCCGGGCGGCAGCCCGCTGGGCGACGAGTGGGTCGGCTTCTACTACTTCGACATGTTCATCCACAACCAGCAGTTCTGGCAGGTGTTCGGGAACACCGTGATCCTGGGCCTGCTGACGCTGCTGATCTGCTTCCCGCTGCCGATCATCCTGGCGCTCATGCTCAACGAGCTACGGTCGCGCCGGTTCAAGAAGATCGTGCAGACGATCTCCTACCTGCCGCACTTCATGTCGATCGTGATCGTGGCCGGCCTCGTCCTGCAGCTCACGTCCGTCAACGGCACCGTGAACCAGATCATGGGGCTCTTCGGCAGCGACCCCGTCGCCTTCATGCAGCAGCCCGACTGGTTCCGCTCGATCTACGTGAGCTCGGAGGTCTGGCAGACCGTCGGGTGGGGCACGATCCTCTACCTCGCCGCGCTGACGACGGTCGACGACCAGCTCTACGAGGCGGCCCGGATCGACGGCGCGAACCGGTGGCAGCAGACCTGGCACATCACCCTGCCGGGCATCCGGCCCACGATGATGGTGCTCCTCATCCTCAACATCGGCTCCTTCATGGCGGTCGGGTTCGAGAAGGTCCTGCTGCTGCAGAACCCCCTGATCTACTCCACCGCCGACGTGATCTCCACCTATCTGTACCGCGTGGGAATCCAGTCGGCCCAGTTCTCGTACGGCACGGCCATCGGCCTCTTCGAAGCCCTCATCGGGCTCGCCCTCGTCCTCTCCGCGAACTACGCGTCGCGCCGCATGGTTGGAGCCTCGCTGTGGTGACCGACACCCCGACCCCGGATCTCGCCGCCGTCCGCACGGAACCGACCACGGTCAAGGACACGCCCGGGTACCGGGCCTTCAAGGTCGGCAACGTGATCGTGCTGCTGATCGTCTGCGCGGTGACGCTCTACCCGTTCGTCAACCTCGTCGCGAAGGCGTTCTCGTCGGAGGGCTTCATCGCCGCGGGCGAGGTCAACCTCATCCCGCGCGGGTTCAACCTCGAGACGTTCAGCGTGGTGATGGGCGACTCGCTGTTCTGGGTCAACTACAAGAACACGATCGTGTACACCGTGGTCGGCACGCTCGTCTCCATGGTGCTCACCACGCCCTACGCGTACGCGCTGAGCAGGCCGGAGCTCAAGGGGCGCACCTTCTTCGTGGGGATCGCCGTCTTCACGATGTTCTTCAGCGGCGGCCTGATCCCGAACTACATCCTCGTCGCCGACGTCCTCGGGATGCGGAACACGATGTGGGCGATCGTGCTGCCGGGCGCGATCTCGGTGTTCAACCTGCTCGTCATGAAGTCGTTCTTCGAGAACTTCCCGAGGGATCTCGAGGAGGCCGCGGCGATCGACGGCCTCACCACCTACGGGATCTTCGGACGCATCGTGCTCCCGCTGTCCAAGGCCGTGCTCGCCACGATGACGCTCTTCTACGCGGTGGGCCTGTGGAACTCCTGGTTCAGCGCCTTCCTGTACCTGGACCAGAAGGAGCTGTTCCCGGTCACCGTCTACCTGCGGAACCTCATCGCGGCGGCGTCGGGTTCGCCGGCGGCGGCCGCCGGCACGGACGCGATCCAGATCGGCGCCAACATCCAGTCGGTGACGATGCTGCTCACCGTGCTGCCGATCGTCTGCTTCTACCCCTTCATCCAGAGGTACTTCGTCTCGGGCGTGATGCTCGGGTCGGTCAAGGGCTGACGGCGCCCGCCGTCGGTCACACCTCCCCCAACGCAGGTCCCCGCTCCAGAGCGACGACGCTCGACACACGAGGAGAGACATGAAGAACACCAGGATGCGCGCGGCCGCCGCGGCCGTGTCGCTGACGACACTGGCCCTGGGCCTCGCTGCGTGCGGCAGCGACGGTGGCAGCGGTGGCGACGACGGCGCCACCGAGGGCGCCGCCGTCACGATCGACGACGAGCACTCCGTCGGCGCGATGGACGACTTCGGCGTGGGCACGACGTTCAAGGCGACGGAGCCCGTCGAGTTCTCGTTGATGTACCGGGACCACCCGAACTACCCGGTCCAGGAGGACTGGTCGATCTTCAAGCACCTCGAGAGCGACCAGAACGTCACGTTCGCCCGCACGGACATCCCGCTGGCCGACTGGGACCAGAAGAAGGCGCTGCTCATCGGGTCCGGCGAGGGCGCCGAGCTCATGCCGGTGACGTACCCCGGCCAGGAGACCCAGTTCGTCTCGGGCGGTGCCCTCCTGCCGGTGTCGGACTACCTCGAGTACATGCCGAACTTCGCGCAGAAGGTCGAGGACTGGGGGCTCCAGGACGAGATCGACAACCTGCGTCAGGACGACGGCAAGTACTACCTCCTGCCGGGCATCCGCGAGATCCCCGACGTCCAGTACACCGTCATGGTCAACGAGCAGATGTGGTCCAAGGCGGGCATCACCGAGGACCCGGCCACGTGGGACGAGTTCGGTGACGACCTGAAGAAGGTCCAGGACGCCAACCCGGGCCTCGACTACGCGTTCTCCGACCGCTGGACGGACACCCAGACGAACGGCGCGCTGCTCAACACCATGGGGCCGAACTACGGCGCCGCCGGCGGCTGGGGCTACAACAACACCTGGTACGACCAGGACTCCGGGAAGTTCGTCTTCAACGGCTCCAGTGACGCCTACAAGCAGCTGGTCTCGACCCTGCACGGCTGGGTCGACAGCGGTGTCATGGACCCGGAGATCACGCAGTCCGACGACCAGGCCAAGCAGAAGTTCGTCTCCGGCAAGTCGGCCGCGGTCACCAGCAACACGCAGGAGATCACGGTCTACCGGCAGGCGCTCGCGGACGCGAAGAAGGACGTCGACGTGCGGCTGCTCACGATCCCCGGTGGTCCGGCCGGCAGCAACCTGCCGGCGAGCCGCCTCTCCTCCGGGCTGATGATCTCGAGCAAGGCGGCCGAGGACCCGCACTTCAAGGCCCTGCTGCAGTACGTCGACTGGCAGTACTACTCCGACGAGGGCATGGAGTTCGCCCAGTGGGGCGTGGACGGGGAGACGTACAGCAAGGACGGCTCCGGCGTGCGCACCCTGAACGACGACATCGGCTACAACGCCATCAACGCGGACGCCCCCAAGAAGCTCAACACCGACTTCGGCTACAGCAACGGGGTGTTCCTGCTGGCGAACGGCTCGTCGCAGGACCTGCTGGAGTCCGTGATGTCGGACGAGGTCAAGGAGTGGACGCGGGCCGTGCTCGACTCCAAGGAGGTTCTGCCGGTCGCCCCGGCCGCTCGTCTCAACGAGATGGAGCTGGAGCAGGCGTCGCTGCTCGACACGCAGCTCAAGGACGCCGTCGAGGGTGCGACCGCCGGGTTCATCACGGGCCAGCGCTCGCTCGACGAGTGGGACGCGTACGTCACCGAGATGGACGGTCTCGGCGCGACGCAGCTCGTGGACACCTACAACACCGCCCTGGCGCGCCAGGAGGGCTGAGCACTGACCACCGTCGTCGTCCCCGACGCGCCCGCCGCCACGCTCTCCGACGCGTGGCGGCGGTGCGTCGGCACCGGCCGCCTCAACCTCGCCCTGCGCCAGGACTACCAGGACTCGCTCGCCGTGGTGCAGCGGGAGATCGGGTTCCGCTACGTGCGGGGCCACGGCCTGCTGTCCGACGACGTCGGGATCCACCGCCCCTACGACGCGGCGGGCCACCGTGGCACCCGGTACGCGTTCACGTACGCCGACCAGGTCCTCGACGCATGGCTCGCGCAGGGCATCCGGCCGTTCCTCGAGCTCGGGTTCATGCCGTCGGCGCTCGCGTCGGGGGAGCAGACCGTGTTCTGGTGGAAGGGCAACGTCACGCCGCCCCGCGACCACCGCGAGTGGGCGGCCCTCGTCCAGGCGGTGCTGCGGCACGCGATCGACCGCTACGGCCTCGAGGAGGTGCGGCGGTGGCCGGTCGAGGTGTGGAACGAGCCGAACCTCGTGCAGTTCTGGGAGGGGGCGTCGCAGGAGGCGTACTTCCGGCTCTACGAGGTCACGGCGGCCGCCGTGAAGGAGGTCGACGCCGACCTGCAGGTGGGCGGGCCGGCGATCTCGCCCGGCGCGGACGAGTGGTGGGCGCCGTTCGCGGAGTTCGTCGAGCGCCGAGACGTGTCGGCGGACTTCGTGTCCTTCCACGCCTACACGACCGGGCCCGCCCAACACGTGCCGTTCGGGACCTACCAGACGCTGCGGCACCCCCGGAACCTGCTGGACCAGTTCGCCGCCCCGGCGAAGCTGCTGGCCGGCACCCGCCTGGAGGGGTTGCCCGCCCACGTCACCGAGTTCAGCACCAGCTACCGCCCGGACAACCCCGTGCACGACACCGCCTACCAGGCGGCGGCGCTGGCGCCGGTGCTCACCGAGGGCGGCGACCTCGTCGACTCCTTCTCCTACTGGACGTTCTGCGACGTCTTCGAGGAGGAGAACGTCCCGACGTCCGCCTTCCACGGCGGCTTCGGGATGCTCGGGCACCGGCAGCTGCGCAAGCCGGTGTTCCACCTCTACGCCTTCATGGCGCGGATGGGGCCCGAGGTGCTGCACCGAGGCCTGGACCACCTGGTGACGCGCGACGGCGGCGGCCGGGTCACGGTGCTGGCCTGGCAGCCCGTGGGCGGCACCGACGACGCCCCGGAGCCGGACCGGCACGAGCTGCGGCTGAGCGTCCCGGTCGGCGACGCGGCGACCCGCCGGGCGTCGGTGCACCGCTCGCGCGTGAACGACGACGAGGGCAACGCCTTCAGCGCGTGGCGCCACCTGGGGCGCCCGGCGTCGCCGACGTCGCGGCAGCTCGACGTGCTGCACGAGGCGTCCGTGCCGGGACGCTCGCACACGTCGCTCGAGGTGTCGGGCGGCCGGGTCGACCTGGCGCTCACGCTCGCCCGGCACGAGGTGACGCTGGTGGAGATCGACCCGGTACGCGACGAGACGCCGCCCTGGGTCGACGACGCGCGCATCCTCGGTCGAGGGCACGGCCGCGCCGGCGGGGCCTCCTGATGGCGACGACCGGCGCGCCCCGCGACTTCGGGGACGGCGTGCTGGGCCGGATCACGGCGCGCGTCTACTGGTACGTCGTCGTGGGGGTGCTCGTCGCCCTGGGCTGCGTGCCGACGCTGCTGCTGCTCGCGCTCCTGGACCGGTCCTCGGGCAACGCCCTGCTGGTGCCGCTGTGCCTGGTCCCGGCGGCGCCGTTCCTGTCCGCGGGGATCTTCGCGCTGCACGCGCGGGCGGGCGCCGAGGAGCCCGTGCCGGCGGGTACGTTCGCGCGCGGGCTGCGGATGAACTGGCTCGACGCGCTGCGCCTGTGGGTGCCGGCGACGGCGGCGCTGGGCGTCGTCCTGACGTCGGTCGTGCACCGCGACGTCGCCGGGATCTCCGCGGTCTACGCCGTCGTGCTGGGCCTCGTCGGGCTCGCCGTGCTGCTCTGGGCGGTGCAGGCGTTGGTCCTGGCCTCGCTGTTCTCCTTCCGGGCCCGCGACGTGGCCCGGCTGTCCGTCTACTACCTCGGCCGGCGGCCCGGCGTGGCCGTCGGCCTGCTCGCGCTCGTCGTGGTGGCCGGGGGCGTCGTGTGGTTGGCCGGCGAGCTGGTGCTCGCCCTGGTCGCTGCCGCCTGGCTCGCCTTCCTGCTGCGCGTCGCGCAGCCCGTGCTCGACGACGTCCGCGCGCGTTTCGTCGCCTGACCCTTGCCTGTCGACCTGGAGGACCACGTCATGCCCGCCCACCTGCCCGCCGGACGCAAGATCCGCTACGGCGGCGACTACAACCCCGAGCAGTGGCCGCGGGAGGTGTGGGAGGCCGACCACGCCGCGTTCGACCTGGCGTCGATCGACACGGTGACGCTCAACGTCTTCTCCTGGGCGACGCTGCAGCCCGACGAGGACACGTACGACTTCGCCCTGCTCGACGCGATCGTCGAGCGCACGGTCGCCGCGGGCCGCGACGTCGTGCTCGCGACGTCGACCGGGGCGCTGCCGCCGTGGCTGGCGCACCGCCACCCCGAGGTGGAGCGCACCGACTTCCAGGGCCGGCGGCACGTGTACGGCCAGCGGCACAACGCGTGCCCGAGCTCGCCGGTGTACCGGCGGCTGTCCGCCGAGCTCGCGGGCCGCCTCGCCGAGCGGTACGCGGGCACGCCCGGCCTGGTCGCGTGGCACGTCGGCAACGAGTACGGCGGGTTCGACGGCGGCTGCTGGTGCGACCTGTGCGCCGCGGGCTTCCGGGACTGGCTCCGCGCGCGGTACGGCACGCTGGAGCGGCTGAACGACGCGTGGAACGCGGCGTTCTGGTCGCACACGTTCAGCGACTGGGAGCAGGTCGTGCCGCCCAACATGCTCAGCGAGCACTGGCGCGGGCCGGACCACACCGCCTTCCAGGGCATCACGCTCGACTACCGGAGGTTCATGTCCGACGCGATGCTGGCGAACTTCCGCGACGAGAAGGCCCGCATCCGCGAGCACGACGCGGCGACCCCGGTGACCACCAACTTCATGGGGATGTTCCGGCCGATCGACTACCACCGGTGGGCCGACGACCTCGACTTCGCCTCGTGGGACAACTACCCGCCCGGTCAGCGCGAGCACGCGCGTATGGCGCTGGCCCACGACGTCATGCGCGGCCTCAAGGGCGGGGCCCCGTTCTGGGTCATGGAGCAGACGCCGACGATCACCGCCTCGCGGGACGTCAACCCGGTGAAGCGGCCGGGCGTGCTGCGGCTGTGGTCGTGGCAGGCCGTGGCGCACGGCGCGGACGCCGTCCTGTACTTCCAGATGCGGCAGTCCAAGGGGGCGTGCGAGAAGTACCACGGCGCCGTCCTCGACCACGCCGGCCGCACGGACACCCGGGCCTTCCGCGAGGTCGCCGCCCTCGGCGCCGAGCTCGACGGGCTCGGTGACGCCGTCCTCGGCGCGCGCACGCCCGCGCGCGTCGCCCTGCTCTTCGACTGGGACTCCTGGTGGGCCGCCGAGATGACCGACGGCTTCAACCGGCACGCCCGCTACGTCGACACCGTGCTCGCGTACTACCGCGCGCTGTGGCAGGCGGGCGCGCAGGTCGACGTCGTGCCGGTCACCGCCGACCTGGACCGGTACGACGTCGTCCTCGCGCCGATGCTGCACGTGCTCAAGGGCGACGTCGCCGACCGGCTGGAGGCCGTCGTGGCGCGTGGTGGCACGGTGCTCGCGTCGTACTGGTCCGGCCGCGCCGACGAGGACGCGAACGCGTTCCTCATGGACGCCCCGGGCCCGCTCGGGCGGCTGTTCGGCCTGCGCGTCGAGGAGACGGACTCCGCCGAGCCGGGCGTCACCAACCCCGTGACCCTCAAGGACGGGACGGGCGACGACGTCGTCTCCGACGCCGCGCTCGTGTTCGAGGTGCTGGTGCCGCAGGGCGCGGAGGTGGTCGGCACCTACGGCGCCGAGTTCTACGCCGGCACGCCCGCGGTGACGCGCCACCGCCCCGGTGGTCACGACGGCGGGGACGGTGGCGAGGCCTGGTACGTCGCGACGGCGCTCGACGACGCCGGCACGGACTGGGTGGTGCGCCGCGTCCTCGACCGGCACGGGCTCGTCGGGCCGTACGCGGACACCGACGACGTCGAGCTGGCGGTCCGGGAGAGCGCCGACGGCGCGCGGACGGCGTTCGTGCTCAACCACGCCGGCGTCGCCGTCGACGTCGCCGCCCACGCCGCGGGGACCGACCTGCTCACCGGCCGCGCCGTCGCGGCGGGGGAGCCGCTGCACCTGGAGCCGACCGACGTCGTCGTCCTCCGCGAGGCCCCGCCGAGATAGAGAAGCGAGACCCGCGAGATAGAGAGGGGACGGACCGAAGCCGGCTTCGGTCCGTCCCCTCTCTATCTCGCGGGTCTCGCTTCTCTATCTCGGCGAGCCGGTGACCGTGTCGCCGGTGCGCGTCACGGTGTAGTCCACGGTGTCGCCGCTCCAGAAGTGGAAGGTCAGCGAGACGGGCTCGCCGTCGCGCAGGGTGGCGAGGTAGGCCGGGCGCAGCAGGACGGCGCCGGCCTCCTCGTCGGGCGCGAACGACGCGTCGAACTCCTGGAACGGCGTCCAGCTCTGCGGGCCGGCGCCCGTCCCGTCGGCGTAGACGGAGGCCATGGTGGCCAGCAAGTCGCCGCGGAACTGCGCCGGGATCGACACACCGCCGGCCACGGTGCCCGTGGCGTCGGCGAGCACGGGGGTGTCGGCGGCGATCACGTGGATCCGCCACGGCACGCCCGCCGAGAAGCGCGCCTCGAGCGTGGCGTGCTCGCCGTACGCGCCGTCGCCGATCAGTCGCGTCAGGTAGTCCGTCGAGAGCGTCACCTCGTCGCCCGCGACGGCGGCGTCGTCGGCCGCGACCGGCTCGCCGTCGAGGTACAGCCCCTCGAGCTGCGTGCCGTGGGGCTCGAGCGTGACGGTCTGCGCGGTCACGTCGCCCGGTCGCACGAACACCTGGTCGGTGGAGGCCGTGCCGGACCGGGTGGTCCAGCTCGACGAGACCTGCGCCCACAGCTCGGGGTCGCTCCACGTGAAACCGGTGCGGTCGAGGTGCTGGCCGTTGTCCCAGAGCATGGTCGTGACGCCCGCCTGGCGCGCCTGGTGCCCGAGCTCCTCGAAGAACGTCAGCTTCTCGCCCTGCTCGATGGTGCCGGTGTGGCGGTCGAAGCCGAGCAGCCCGTACTCGCCGAGGATCACGGGGACCCCCTGGTCGACGAATGTGGCGCGCACGCGGTCGAACGTGCCCGTCATGTCCGCCAGCGCGACCTCGTCGAACCGGGTGCCGCCCGCGACGTTCACGCTGAACGGCCAGTAGCCGTAGTAGTGCACGGTGGCCGCGAGCTGCGGGTCGTCCAGCTCCGCGATGGTCCCGGCGAGCGCGTCGAGCCGCTCCTGGCCGGCGTTGGTGTGCAGGGTGGGCAGCACGAGCACGCGGTCGGCGTTGCCGCCGCCGGACGCCCGGACCACCTCGTGGAACACGGTGTTGAGGTCGTCGAGCAGCACGTCGCCCTGCGCGTCGTCGACATCGGCGAACTGCGGCTCGTTGAGGCTCTCGAAGAGCAGCTCGGCCGGGTGGTCGCGGAAACGGTCGGCGAGCTGCACCCAGGTGGCGCGGAAGCGGTCGCGCACCCCGTCGGGGTCGGAGGACATGGCGTTCGTCCAGATCCACGAGTCGTGGTGGATGTCGAGCAGCACGTACAGGTCCTCGGCGAGCGCCTGGTCGACGACCTCCTCGACGCGGTCGAGGTACGCCGTGTCGATGGTGAAGTCCGGGGCGCCGCCCTGGTGGTCGTCCCAGGTCACCGGGACCCGGATGCTGCGGAACCCCTGGTCCTTGACGGCGGCGATCAGCTCGGGCGTGACGCGCGGGTTGCCCCAGGCGGTCTCGTCCGCGCCCACGGAGTCGAGCGAGTTGCCGAGGTTCCAGCCGGGCTGCATCGCGGCCACCGTCTCGGCCGCGTCGGCGGCGCGGTGCGGGTGCGCGGGGTGGGCCGGGCGCGTGGGGTGGGTCGGGTGTGCGGGGTGCTGCGGGTGCGCCGGTGCGGCGCCGGCCGGGGCGGCGAGCCCGGCGGTGAGCGCGAGGCCCGCCGCGAGCGCGGTGAGCGTCGTCCTGAGCGGTCGTTTCACGGTGGTGTGCCCTTCGTCGCGCACGGGTGGTGGACGTCGTGGCTCCGACCGACCGGACCGACGTCGGCGCCGGATCAGGGGTCGAAGCGCTTCGACACCTTGGCGAGCGGTGTGCCGTCCTGTCAAGCCCCTGAAACGTTACGGACCCGGCGTCGGGCCGTCGGTCACACCACCCGGCGGTAGGCCACCACGGCGGCGGTGCCGAAGACGGCGAGGAACGCCGCGCTCCACAGCAGGGTGGCGGTGACCGGTCCGGCGACCGGGCCGCCGAGCAGCAGGCCCTGGCTGGCCTCGATCGCCCGGCTCACGGGGTTCACCTCGGCCCAGGCCTGCAGCCAGCCCGGCATCGTCTCGACCGGTGCGGCCATGCCCGTGCCGAACACGAGCGGGAACGGCAGCAGGAAGCCCACGGTGGACACCATGATCTCGTCGCGGAGCAGCACCGCCACGAGCACGGTCAGCCAGCACAGCGAGAAGCCGAGGACGATCGCGAGCCCGCACGCGGCGAGGGCCGGCAACAGCCCCGTCTCGACCCGGAAACCGAGCGCGTACCCGACGCCGAACAGCACGGCGAGGGCGATGACGTACCGGACGGCGTCGGCGAGGACGGAGCCCAGCAGCATCGAGGCGCGCGGCACGGGCATGCTGCGGAACCGGTCGAAGACGCCCTTCTTCATGTCCTGCACGATGCTGAGCCCGGTCGCGACCTGGCCCGTGAGCACCGTGGTGAGCACGAGGATGCCGGGGAACAGGTACTGCAGGTACTCCTGCGTGGACCCGGCGACCGCCCCGCCGAACAGGTAGACGAACAGGACGAGGAACACGACCGGCAGGATCACGGCGTCGGCCAGCTCGCCGGGGTTGCGCCGGGTCGTGGTGAGGTTGCGGCGCGCCAGGGCCAGGCTGTGGCGGGCGAGCGGCCAGCGGCGCGGGGGCGTCGGCCCGACCCGGTGGTCCGCCGGGGCGGTGGTGGTGGTCGTCGCGGTGGTGGTCATGGTTCCTCCCTCGGGGTGGTGCGGTGGCCGTCGGTCAGGGCGAAGAAGACCTCGTCGAGGCCCGGGAGGCGCAGCGCCAGCTCGGTCACCGCGACACCGGCGTCCTCGAGCCCGCGCACGACGGCGGAGAACGCCCGTTCGTCGTCCACGGACGCCGTGACCACGCCCCCGCGGGGCGGCGCGACGTCGTGCCCGGTGGCGCGCGCGACGACGCCGGCCGCGGCCCCGGCCCGGTCCGGGTCGCGCGGCCGCACGACGACCGTCTGCCCGCCGACCTGCTGCTTCAGCCCCGCCGGGGTGTCGTGGGCGATGACGCGGCCGCCGTCGATCACGGTGATCTCGTCGGCCAGGGCGTCGGCCTCCTCCAGGTACTGCGTGGTGAGCAGCACGGTGGTGCCGTCGTCGGCGAGCGACCGGATGGTCTGCCACAGCTCCTCGCGCCTGCCCGGGTCGAGGCCGGTCGTGGGCTCGTCGAGGAACAGGATGCTGGGCGAGCCGACGAGGCTGGCAGCGAGGTCGAGGCGGCGGCGCATCCCGCCGGAGTAGGTGGACGCGCGCCGGCCGCCCGCGTCGGCGAGCCCGAACCGGTCCAGGAGCCGGGCGGCGCGGGCGCGGGCCTCCCCGGCGGGCAGGTCGAGCAGCCGACCGAACAGGACGAGGTTCTCCGCGCCGGTGAGGTCCTCGTCCACCGTGGCGTACTGGCCGGTGAGGCCGATGCGGCGCCGCACTTCGACGGGGTCGCGGCCCACCTCCAGCCCGTCGACCACGGCGCGGCCGGCGTCGGGCCGCAGCAGCGTGGCCAGCACCCGGATCGCGGTGGTCTTGCCCGCCCCGTTGGGGCCCAGGACGCCGAGCACCGTGCCGCGCTCGGCGCGCAGGTCGACGCCGTCGAGCGCCGTCGTCGCGCCGAACCTCTTGACGAGCCCCTCGGCCTCGAACGCGGCGCTCACGACGACGCCCCCGGGCTGGGCGCGGCGTCGGGCGCGGCGTCGGGCGCGACGTCGAGATGGCGCGCGAACAGGTTGCCCGGGTCGTAGGACCGCTCGACCGCGCGCAGCCGGGCGAGCGTCGCGGGCGGGTACGCCGCGTGCAGGTCCGCCGCGGTGTCGGTGCCCTGGAAGTTCACGTACGCGCCCGTGCCGTGCGCCTCCACGCCGGGCCAGCCGGCCAGCGCGGCCTCGACGTCGGCGTCGGACGCGTCCTGGGGGACGACGGCGCCGCCCACCACCAGCGCCTCCGCGTCGCGATGGGCGAACGCGGTCGCGTCGGGCAGCACCCGCGAGAACGCGCCGCCGAGGGCACGCAGCGCGAGCGCGAGCGGCCGTTCGCCCGTGGACGCCGCGGCGACGGCCGCGACGGCGTCGTCGTCGAGCCGCGGCACCAGCACGTTGCGGCCGACGAGGCGCACCCCCGGCGGGTGGTGGCCGCCCTCGGCGAGGACGGCGGCGTACGGCACCGTCGCGACCGTGTCGCTCAGCACCGTGCCCAGGCGCCGCAGGGGCTCGATCGACCGCTCGGCCGCGGCCGCGTCGTCGTGCGACGCGCAGACCAGGACCGACACGGACGGCGGGCGGTCGCCCATGGGCGGCGCCAGCACCAGCGTGCTGCTCAGCTCCTCGTCGGCGTCGCGCAGGACGTCGCGCCAGCCGGCGACGAGGCCGGCCGGGTCGTCGGCGGCGAGGGCGATCGCGCCGAAGCGGACGTCGCCCACGCGGGCCGCGACGAGGTCGAGGCTCGTCACGACGCCGACGTGGCCGCCCCCGCCGCGCAGCGCCCAGAACAGGCCCGCGTGCGAGTCCGGGCTCGCGACCACCGTCCGGCCGTCGGCGAGCACCACCCGGGCCCCGACCAGGGCGTCGACGGCCAGGCCGTGCCGGCGCACCATCCACCCGACGCCGCCGCCGAGCGTCAGCCCGCCCACGCCGACGCTCGCGGTGTCGCCGGAGGAGATTCCGAGGCCGTGCGGCGCGAGCGCCGCAGCGACCCGGCCCCACGTGGCACCGGCGCCCACCCGTACCAGCCGCCGGTGCGGGTCCAGCACCTCGACCGCGTCCAGGTGGCGCAGGTCGACGACGAGCCCGCCGTCGTTGGTGGCACGGCCGGTGAGGCCGTGCCCGCCGGAGCGGACCGACAGGTCCAACCCTTCCCGGGCCGCGTAGGCCACGGCGGCCGCCACCTCCGCCCCGTCGCGGGGCCGCGTGACCAGGGCGGGGGAGCCGGTGGCGAAGACGGTGCGTCGTGCGTCCTCGTAGTCGTCGTCGCCGGGGACGACGACGTCGCCCAGCCCGGCGGGGGTGCGTCGGGGTGCCTGGATGCTCATGGCGGTGCTCCTCGGGTCGGTCGTGCGGCGGTGTCCGTCCTGCGTCGTTCCGTGGTCCCGATCCTTCGCGGCGGGATGCGCCCGGCGCGTCCGCCCGGCGGCGACACCTGCGGCTACCGGTCCGGTCGGCGACGGGGCGTCGTCGTACCGCGTGGGGAGTACGCGCAAGGTGCTCCCCGCGCCGGATGCGGCGGCTCCGTGGCCGCACCTACGCTGCCGGGATGGGAACGGGACGGGCACGGGAGCGGATCTTCGCGGCAGGCTGGCTGGTCTCGCTCGGCGTCGCCGGCGTCGCGGTGCTCCAGTGGCGCGCGTACGTGCGCGAGGTCGAGCAGCGGGCCGATGACGCCGAGCGCACGCGCGACGAGGTGGCCCGGCGACGCGCCGTGGAGGAGCGGCTGCGCATCGCGCGCGAGCTGCACGACTCGCTGACGCACAGCATCTCCGTGATCAAGATGCAGGCGGGCGTGGCCGCCCACCTCGCGCGCAAGCGGGGCGAGGAGCCGCCGCCCGCGCTGCTCGCGATCCAGGAGGCCAGCACGGACGCCGCGCGCGAGCTGCGCTCGACCCTCGACGTGCTGCGGCGCGACGGCGAGCCCAACGGGAACGGTCTCGACCGGCTCGCCACTCTCGTCGAGCGCGCCGAGGCCGCGGGCGTGCCCACCACCGTGCGGGTCGTCGGCGACCGGCGCACGGTGTCCGCCGAGACCGACCAGGCCGCCTACCGCGTGGTGCAGGAGGCGCTCACCAACGTCGCCCGGCACGGCGGACCCGCGGCGGCCGCAGCCGTGCGCGTGACGTTCGCGGCCCGCGAGCTCACCCTGCAGGTCGACGACGACGGCCGCGGCGCACCGGGCGAACCAGAGCCCGGGCACGGCCTGACGGGGATGCGCGAGCGCGTCACCGCCCTCGGCGGGATGCTCGACGCCGGGCCGGGGGAGGACGGCGGGTTCTCGGTGCGCGTCACGCTCCCGCTGCCGGCGGGGCGGGCCCGGTCGGCGACCCCGGACGACGCGCGGGTCGCGGGCGAGCCGGTGGCTCGCGCGTGATCCGCGTCGGCCTCGTCGACGACCAGGCGCTCATCCGCTCCGGCATCCGGGCGCTGCTCGACGCGGAGGACGACGTCGAGGTGGTCGCCGAGGGCGCGGACGGGCACGACGGCGTGCGCCTCGCACGCGAGCTGCGGCCCGACGTCGTGCTCATGGACGTGCAGATGCCCGGGCTCGACGGCATCGCGGCCACCCGGCAGATCGCCGCGGACGACGCGCTGGCCGGCGTGCACGTCGTCGTGCTGACGAACTACGGCGTCGACGAGTACGTGTTCGAGGCGCTGCGCGCCGGGGCGAGCGGGTTCGTCGTGAAGGACACCGAGCCGGCCGACCTCGTCGAGGCCGTGCGCGCCGCGGTGCGGGGCGACGCGCTGCTGTCTCCGGCCATCACGCGCCGGCTGATCAGCGAGTTCGTCGCGCGTCCGCCGGACGCGATCGCCGCGGACGGCCCCGACCTGCTCACGCCGCGCGAGCGCGAGGTGGTGGCGCTCGTCGCGCACGGGCTGTCCAACGACGAGATCGCGGCGCGGATGGTGCTCAGCCCGCTCACGGCGAAGACGCACGTCAGCCGCGCCATGACCAAGCTCGGCGCCCGCGACCGCGCCCAGCTGGTCGTGTTCGCCTACGAGTCGGGGATCGTCTTCCCGCGCTCGCGCCCGGCCGGCCGCGCGTAGCGGCGCCCGCGCTGCCTACGCTGCGTCCTGTGCCGGAACTGCCCGAACTGCCGGGACGCCGCCGCCGCGTCGCCGTCCTCGTGCTCGAGGGGGCCAAGCCGCTCGACGTCGGCATCCCCGCGCAGGTCTTCACGACGCGCCCGAGCATGCCCTACGAGGTGCGGGCGTGCGCCGCGTCGCCGGGGCTCGTCGCGGGCGGCGACGGCCTCTCCTACCACCTGGACCACGGCCTCGAGGCGCTGGCCTGGGCCGACGTCGTGTTCCTCCCGGGCTACCGCCACCCGGACCGCGACGACCCGCCGCCCGTCGTCGTCGACGCGCTCCGGGCCGCGCACGCCCGCGGCGCGCGCCTGGCCGCGATCTCGACCGGCGCCTTCGCCCTCGCCGCGACCGGCCTGCTCGACGGTCGCCGCGCCACCACGCACTGGCACTACACGCGGGCGCTGGCGGCCAAGCACCCGCGGGTACGGGTGGACGAGAACGTGCTGTTCGTCGACGAGGGCAGCGTGCTCACGTCGGCGGGAGCCGCCTCGGGCATCGACCTGTGCCTGCACGTGCTGCGCGGCGACCTCGGTGTCGCGGCGTCGAACCACGCCGCCCGCCGCCTGGTCGCGGCCCCGTACCGCAGCGGCGGCCAGGCCCAGTACGTGCCGCGCAGCGTGCCCGAGCCGCTCGGCGAGCGGTTCGCGGCCACCCGGGAGTGGGTGCTGCACCACCTGACCGACGACCTCACCCTCGAGGACCTGGCCCGGCACGCGGCCGTCTCGCCGCGCACGTTCTCGCGCCGGTTCGCCGACGACACGGGGTACACGCCGATGGCCTGGGTGCTGCGGGTGCGGGTGGACGTGGCGCGCGAGCTGCTGGAGCGATCGGAGCGCAGCGTCGAGCAGATCGCCGCCGACGTCGGGCTCGGGACGGGCGCGAACCTCCGCGGGCACTTCCGGCGCATCCTCGGCACCACGCCGAGCGAGTACCGGCGCACCTTCGCCCGCGGGGAGTGAGCGCTCCGACCGGGTGGCGAGATCCTTACGGACCGTGGCGTGCGCGCCGGTGTTCTGCCCGTGCGACGGCGGCGAGCCTGGTGGCGACACGAAAGGAGGGTTACATGACCCGCATCGCCATCAACGGGTTCGGCCGCATCGGGCGCAACGTGCTGCGCGCCCTGCTGGAACGCGGCAGCGACCTGGAGCTCGTCGCCGTCAACGACCTCACCGAGCCCGCCGCGCTCGCCCGGCTGCTCGCCTTCGACAGCACGGCCGGGCGCCTGGGGCGCCCGGTCACGGCCGAGGACGGTGCCATCGTCGTCGACGGGCACCGCGTCGCGGTGCTGGCCGAGCGCGAGCCCGCCGCCCTGCCCTGGCGGGACCTCGGGGTGGACGTGGTGCTCGAGTCCACCGGCCGGTTCACGTCTGCCGACGCCGCCCGGGGCCACCTGGACGCCGGGGCGCGCAAGGTGCTCGTGAGCGCGCCGTCCGCCGGCGCGGACGTCACGCTCGCCCCCGGGGTCAACACCGACGCCTACGACCCGGCGGAGCACACGATCGTCTCCAACGCGTCGTGCACCACCAACGCGCTCGCGCCGCTCGCGTCCGTGCTCGACGAGCTCGCCGGGATCGAGCACGGGTTCATGACCACCGTGCACGCCTACACCCAGGAGCAGAACCTCCAGGACGCCCCGCACCGCGACGCCCGGCGCGCCCGCGCCGCGGCGGTGAACATCGTGCCCACCACGACCGGTGCCGCCAAGGCGATCGGGCTGGTGCTGCCGCGCCTCGACGGGAAGCTCTCGGGCGACTCCATCCGGGTCCCCGTGCCGGTGGGCTCGATCGTCGAGCTGAATGCCACGGTCTCGCGCGACGTGTCGCGCGACGACGTGCTCGCCGCCTACCGGGAGGCCGCCGCCGGCCCGCTGGCCGGGGTGCTCGAGTACGCCGAGGACGCGCTGGTGTCCTCGGACATCGTCGGGAACCCGGCGTCGTCGATCTTCGACTCCCTGCTGACCCGCGTCGACGGCCGGCACGTGAAGGTCGTGGCCTGGTACGACAACGAGTGGGGCTTCTCGCACCGCGTCGTCGACACGCTCGAGCTGCTCGCCGCGGGATGACACGGCCCGCGGCCGCCCGGCTCAGTAGATCGTGCGGCCGCGGGCGTCGGGAACCCCGGACTTCCGGAAGAAGTACGTGTTCAGCTGGTCGCGCCACTCGACGGCGGACCGCAGCTGCTCGGCGAGGCGCTCGCGGACGCGGGCGTCGACGTCGGCCGGGACCCTGCCGGGGACCAGGTCGGCCAGCGACTCCCACGCCGCGACCGTCTCGCGCACCCGCTCCACGCCGTCGAAGTGCGTGTCGTAGACGTGCTGGACCACCGTGACCCCGGAGCGCAGCACGTGCGAGTACGGCACGTGGTGGAAGAACAGCAACAGCTCGTCCGGGCAGGTCGCGCGGTCCTCGTAGACGTCGCGCCAGGGTGCGGGGTACTGCCCGGTGAACCCGGTGCCCGTGGCGCGGGTGCGGTCGACGCCGATCCCGTCGCGGTCGGCGAAGTGGTAGGTGCCCCACGGGGTGTACTCGTAGCCGTCCACGTCGGGCCCGTAGTGGTGACCCGGCCGCACCATGAACCCGACGCCCAGCGGCGCGGTGTACGCCTCGTAGGTGCGCCACGAGTCGTCCAGCACCGCGTGCAGCACGTCGCGGACCCGCGGCTCGACGGCGCCGTCCGGGCCGGCGAACGTCAGGCCGATCCACTCGTCGAGGACGGCGGCGGGGTCGAGCGTCGGGTCCCAGGCGAGCCGCCCGAAGGCGTAGAGGTTCGCCTGGGCCAGCGGGTGCCCGGTCCAGAACCGGTCGTCGCCCACGTTCGAGACGGCGGCGATCCCGCCCGACGCGACGAGGTCGCGCACGGCAGGGCCGTCGTCGCTGCCCCAGGGCCGGAAGCCGAGGTTCTCGCTCCACCACGGCGCGAGGTAGCACGCGTGCCGCTGCTGGCCCGTGTACTCCTGCGTCACCTGCAGCTCCAGCGCGAGCCGGGTGCCCGGCATCGCGGCGAGCACGGGGGAGACGGGCTCGCGCGTCTGGAAGTCCATCGGCCCGTGCTTGACCTGCACGACGACGTTCTCGGCGAACCGCCCGTCGAGCGGGGCGAAATGGTCGTGCGCCGCCCGGGCGCGGTCGGTGGAGCGGTCGCGCCAGTCCTGCGTGTGGTCGTAGACGAACGCCCGCCAGTGCACGACGCCGCCGTGCGGCGCGACCGCCTCGGCCAGCAGGTTCGCGCCGTCGGCGTGGTCGCGCCCGTACGCGAACGGGCCGGGCTGGCCCTCCGAGTCGGCCTTGACGACGAAGCCGCCGAAGTCCGGGACCGTCGCCCAGACCCGGTCGGCGGCGGCGCGCCACCAGGCGCGGACGTCGTCGTCGAGCGGGTCGGACGTCGCCAGCCCGCCGAGCGTCATCGGCGCGGCGAAGCTCACCGCGAGATGCGTGCGGACGCCGTAGGGGCGCAGGGCGGCGGCGACCCGTGCGACCTCCGGCAGGTCGTCGGTGAGCAGCCGCGCCTCGCGGGCATGCACGTTGACGTTGTTGATGCAGACGCGGTCGATGCCGGTCGCGGCGAGCAGGCGGGCGTAGGTCGTGACGCGGGACAGGTCGTCGCGCACCCTCCCGTCGGCGTAGAAGATCGACCCGCCCGAGTAGCCGCGCTCGACCTGTCCCATCACCGGGTGCACGTCCACGTTGTCCCAGTGGTCCAGCACCCGCAGCGCGAACGCGGGGGCGTGCCGCTCGTCGGCGTCGGGCCCCTTGAAGGCCGCCTCGCCCAGCCGCACCACGTGGAACCAGCCGTGCAGCAGCGCCGTCGGCGTCTCCGCGGACACCGTGACCCGGCCGCCGTCGCGCACCCACCGGAACCCGTCCGCCGAGCTGTCGGGGTGAGCGCGCGGCATCCCGCGCGGAGGTCCTGACAGCTCGGGGGCGAGCGTGAGCAGGAGGTCGGGGGAGGCGTCGGGGTCGACGACGGCGCCCCCGTGCGCCGTCGTCGCGCGCTCGGCCTCTCCGCGCAGCGTGGCCACCACCTCCCGCGAGCTGTCGGGCGCGGCGCCGGGTAGACCGTGCGCCCGTCCGGACAGCTCGGGGACGCGGACCGCGACGCGACGGCGGCCGACGGCGGCCAGCGCGCCCTCGGGCAGCCACGCCGGGTGCGGCGCGGGTTCGACAACGATTTCGGAACTCATCGGCGGGTTCCCCTCGGGTCGGGTTGGTGGGAGGCGGTGCGAGAGGCCGCGGGCCCGGGACGACGGCGTCCGGGCCCGCGGCGACGCTCAGCGGTCGGCGGGCGCGGTGTAGCGGAACGCGTCCCACGCGCCGAGCAGGTACTGGATGCCCATGGCCCGGTCGTACAGGCCGTACCCGGGGCGCGGCCTGTTCGTGGTGTTCTCGTCCCACAGGTGGCGGCCGTGGTCGGGGCGCACGTAGCCCGTGTACCCTGCCTCGGCGTAGGCCTTCATGATGCCGGTCGTGTCGACGTCGCCCTCGCACGCCCGGTGCGCGACCTCGGTGAAGTCGCCGTTCGGGAAGTGCTTGATGTTGCGCACGTGGGTGAAGTGGATGCGGTCCATGAAGCGGCGCACGGTGTCGGCCGCGAGCGGCGCCTGCGCCGGGTTCGCGGAGAAGCTGCCGAGGCAGAGCGTGAGGCCGTGGTTCGGGCTCGGGTGCAGGTCGAGCACGCGCTGCAGGTCGTCCGGCGTCGAGACGACGCGCGGCCAGCCGAAGACGTCGAACGGCGGGTCGTCCGGGTGCACGCCCAGCGCGATCCCGGCCTCCTCGCACGCCGGGATCACGGCGTCGAGGAAGTACCGGTAGTTCGTGTACATGTCCTCGTGCGTGACGCCCTCGTACGCGGCGTTGAGCTCGGTGAAGCCCGCGAGCCGCTCGGGCTCCCAGCCGGGCAGCGTGAGGCCGTGCGACCCGGCCTCCATGTCGGCGATGAGGCCCTCGGGCGTCATCTCGTCCACGACCGCCTTCTCGAAGAACAGCGCGGTCGAGCCGTCGGGCAGCGGGTGCCACAGGTCCGTGCGCAGCCAGTCGAAGACGGGCATGAAGTTGTAGCAGACGACCTTCACGCCGGCCCGGCCCAGGCGGCGGATCGTGGTCACGTAGTTCTCGATCGCCTCGTCACGGCTCAGCCCGAGGACGGTGCGCCCCAGCTTGATCGACTCGTGCACGTTGACCGACTCGACCACCTCGGCGTCGAGCGTGCGGGTCACGCCGCGGGCCCGGGCCTCGCCGGACAGGCCGGTGATCCGCGCGACCTCGGCGTCGATCTCCTCCTGCTCCCACACCTCGCCGGCCTGCTTGTGGTGCAGGCTCCACACGACCGTCTCCACGCCGGGGATCTGTCGGACGTGGTCCAGCGTGACCGTGTCGTTGCCCTCGCCGTACCAGCGGAAACCCATCTTCACTGCGTGACTCCAAGTGCTCGTCGTCGTGCCCCTGCCCTACGTTGTGGGTGCGCTCGTGGCCCTGTTTCGCGACGAAACAGGGCCACGAGCGCACCCACAACGTCGTCAGGGGCGGGCGTAGGCCGCCTGGGGCAGGCGGTAGGCCAGGTCGGCGGCGACGTCGACCGCCTCGTCCAGGTCGAGGCGGTGCTCCGCCACGAGCCGGGCCAGGTAACCGGCATCGACGCGCCGGGCCAGGTCGTGCCGCGCCGGGATCGAGCAGAACGCGCGGGTGTCGTCCACGAAGCCGCTCATGTTGCTGAACCCGGCCGTCTCGGTGGCCGCCTCGCGGAACCGCCGCATCGCGTCGGGCGCGTCGAGGAACCACCACGGCGCGCCGAGCCGCAGCGCCGGGTAGACGCCGGCCAGCGGCGCGAGCTCGCGCGAGTACACGTCCTCGTCCACGGTGAACGCGATCAGGCGGAAGCCAGGGTGGTGGCCGAAGGCGTCCAGCACGGGGCGCAGCGAGCGCGTGAACTCGGTGACCACCGGGATGTCGTAGCCCTTGTCCGGGCCGAACGCGGCGAACGGGGCGCTGGCGTGGTCGCGCAGGACGCCGGGGTGCAGCTGCATCACGAGGCCGTCCTCCGCCGACATCGCGGCCATCTGGAACAGCATGTGCCCGCTGAACGCCTGCGCCTCGGCGGCCGTGACCGTGCCGGCGAGGGCCTTGTCGAGGATGCGCGCGGCGTCGGCGTCGTCCAGCGGCGTCGTGTCGGCGTACAGGTGACCGTGGTCGGTGGCCCGCGCGCCCGCGGCGACGAACCGCTCGCGCTGCGTGCGCAGGGCCTCGAGGTAGCGGTCGTACGACGTGACGTCCACGCCGGCCGCCTCGCCGAGCCGCGTGACGTCGTCGCGCCAGGTCGCGCGGTCGACGTGCAGCAGCGGGTCGGGCCGGAAGGTCGGCAGCACGCGGTCGCCGTAGCCGTCGGCGGCGAGCTTCCCGTGCGCGTCGAGCGTCGCCCAGGCGGCGTCGGTGGTGGCGATGACCTCGATGGTGAAGGCGTCGAGCAGCGCGCGGGGGCGGAACCCCTGCTCGGCGAGGCGTGCGGCCACCTGGTCGTACAGGGCGTCGGCCGTCTCGGCCGACGGGCGCTGCGTGACGCCGAAGATCTCCACCAGCACGTGCTCGAGCCAGTACCGGGTGGGCGTGCCGCGGAAGTGCTTCCAGCCGGCGCAGAAGCGGCGCCAGATCTCCCGCGGGTCGGTCTCGACGGCCTCGTCCTCGGTGGAGCCGACGCCGAGGCGCGGCAGCGTCTCCCCCTGGGAGACCAGCATCCGCGTGAGGTAGTGGTCGGGCACGACGACGAGCTGGGCCGGGTCGCCGAAGGGCGCGTCGTCGGCGAACCACTCGACGGGCACGTGGCCGTGCATCGAGACGATCGGGAGGTCCCGCACCGCGGCGTAGATCTCGCGGGCCAGTGCCCGGGATCCGGGGTCGGCGGGCAGCGCCCGGTCGGGGTGCAGGGTCCAGCGCTCGCTCACAGGAGCTCCTCAACGTCGAGATGGGATGCGAACGTTTGCATCGTAGCCTGCCGACCGCCGGGCGCGGAATCCCCACGGCATCAAGCCCCAGGGGAGACATGTCGCGCCGAGATGTGCGACGATCTGGCAAACGTTCGCATCGTCCGGGTGCGTCCGCAGGCACGAGGAGACGGTGGTCGTGGTCACGGTGCACGACGTCGCGCGGGCAGCCGGTGTGTCGATCTCGACGGTCTCACGCGCCCTGACCGACCCGCAGCGGGTCGCCGCGGCGACGCGCGACCGGGTGACCGCCGCGGCGCGCGAGCTCGGCTACCGGCCGAACCGGGCGGCCAGCGTGCTCCGCGCGGGCCGCTCCGGAGCGCTCGGGCTCGTGGTGCCCGACCTCGCCAACCCCTACTTCGCGGCGATCGCCAAGGGCGCCCAGGCCCAGGCGCGGGAACGGGGCGTCGGGCTCTTCGTCGTCGACTCGGACGAGGACCCCGAGCTCGAGACCGAGGCCGTGTCCGGTCTGGCTCCGCAGACCGACGGCATCATCCTGTGCTCGCCGCGCGCGGTCGAGCGCACCGTCGAGGCTCTCGCGGGGCGGCCGGTGGTGCTGGTCAACCATCACGTCGACGGGCTGCCGTCCGTCGTCGCCGACCACGAGGCGGGCATGCTGCGCACCCTCGAGCACCTGCGGGCCCTGGGGCACGCGAAGGTCGCCTACGTGGGCGGGCCCGCCCGCTCGTGGTCGGACGGGCGCCGCCGCGCCGGCCTCCGCGCGGCCGCCGCGCGGCTGGGGGACGTCGAGATCGTGGAGCTCGGGCCGCACCGACCTCAGGTCGCCGGCGGGCACGCGGCGGCGGACCTCGTCGTCGCAACCCGCGCCACGGCGGTCGTGACCTTCAACGACCTCGTGGCGGTCGGCCTGGTCGAGCGCCTGCGGGTGCGTGGCCTCGACGTGCCCGGCGACCTGTCCGTGGTCGGCTGTGACGACGCCTACGTCGCTGAGCTGCTGTCCCCGCCCCTCACCACCCTGCGGACCGACCTCCGCGACTCCGGCCGGGTGGCCGTCGACCGCCTCGTCCTGCGACCGGGCAAGGACGACGGCGCCCTGCAGGGCGACGTGACGCTCCCCGTCGAGCTCGTCGTCCGCGGGTCGACCGCACCCCCGCGCGCCGCGGCAGCGCGGCCCGCCCCCGACACGCCCTGACCGCGCGACCGACACGGACGCATCATCCCGGCGACGCCGCCGGACGACGGAGGAACCATGACCGACCGCCTGCACCGTTCCCACCTGCCCGCCCGCCTCGAGGCGCCGGTGACCCCCGACCAGGTGGGCATCGTGCACCTGGGGATCGGGGCGTTCCACCGGGCGCACCAGGCCGTGTTCACGGAGCTGGCCGCCCGCGCCACGGGGGACCGGCGCTGGGGCATCCTCGGGGTCACGCAGCGCTCGGCCTCCGTGCGCGACCAGCTGCGGCCGCAGGGTGGCGCCTACTCGGTGCTCACCGCGGGCACGCACGAGACCCGCCTGGACCTGGTCGGGGCCGTGCTCGACGTCGCCTGGCCCGCGGAGGAGACCGCGCGGGTGCTGGCGACGATCGCGGCGCCCACGACGCACGTCGTGACGCTCACCGTCACCGAGAAGGGGTACGCCCGCGACGCGGACGGCGGGCTCGACGTCGAGCGGGTGCGCCCGGACCTGGACGCCCTCGCCGCCGGTGACGCCGCCGTCCCGGGCGCGACGGCGGTCGGGCTGCTCGTGCGCGGGCTCGCGGCCCGGTGGCGCACGGCGCAGGCGGCGGGCGAACGGCGCCCGATCACCGTGCTGACCTGCGACAACATGGTCGACAACGGGCACGTCCTGGAGCGGCTCGTGACCGAGGCGGTCGACGCGGCGCTGCCGGGTGAGCGGGGCGACGGGCTGCGGTCGTGGCTGGCGGCCGACGTCGCGTTCCCGTGCTCGATGGTGGACCGGATCGTGCCCGCGACGACGCCCGCGCAGCGGGACGCGGTGGAGCGCGAGCTCGGCGCGCGCGACGAGGGTCTCGTCGTCGGGGAGCCGTTCCGCCAGTGGGTGATCGAGGACCGGTTCGCCGGGCCGCGTCCCGCCTGGGAGGAGGCGGGCGCGACGTTCACCGACGACGTCGCCCCCTGGGAGCAGGCCAAGCTGCGGCTGCTCAACGGCACGCACTCGCTGCTCGCGTACGCGGGCCGGCTGGCGGGTCACGCGACGCTCGCGGAGGCAGTGACCGACCCCGCGCTGCACGAGCGCGCCCGCGCGTTCATGCTCGACGACGCCCTGCCGACGCTCACCCCGCCCGACGGCGCCGACCTGCGGGCGTACGCGGAGTCGCTGCTCGAGCGGTTCGCCAACCCGGCCACGGGCCACACCACGGTCCAGGTGTCGATGGACGGCACCCAGAAGATCCCGTTCCGGTGGGGCGGCATCGTCGCGGACCGGCTCGCCGCGGGCGTGGTCCCGGCGGGCGCGGCGTTCGCGCTCGCGGCGTGGAGCGAGGTGGTGCGCCGGGAGGCCGCCGCGGGGCGGCTGGTCGACGACCCGCGGGCGCGGGAGCTCGCCGACGTGGTGGCCCGGGCCGGGGACGGGGACGCGGCGGCCGCGTCGCCGGCCGACGTCGCGCGGGCGCTGCTGGCGCTGCCCGGCCTGCTGCCGGAGGGCGTCGGCACCGACGCCGGGCTCGTCGACGCGGTGCTGGCGCAGGTGCCGGAGCTCGCGGACGTCTGAGCTCGCCCGCACCGTGCGGGTGACCGCGGGATCGTGTGAGTTGTCAGAGCCACGTGGGGCCATAGCCCCCCGTGGCTCTGACAAGTCACGCCCTCGCCTGCGGGTTCGTCTGAGCAGACGCCGGCGACGTAGGCTGCCCGCCGGTTGTGAGCGATCACACGTCCCGGAGATCGGGGGGTCTTCCGGCGAGGGGCGGCGTGCCGTCGCCGCGGGAACCCGTCGAGCCCGTTGCGAGATCGTGATGTGACTCGGAGCACCTCCGGGCTGGACAACGCTTACCGAATCCTGTTTTATCGATTCAGTCGGCAGCCGAACGAGGGGTCAACGGGGCGTCCTCGTCGCCGACGATCGTGGACGATCGACGAGCGAGGAGGCTCACATGAGGATCACGCGGAAGGCCGCCGGCGCGGCCGCGGCGGCGGTCGCCGTCGCCCTCACCCTCACCGCCTGCGGAGGCGGCGCCGACCCTGCGGAGCCGGGCTCCGCGGAGAAGGTGAGCACCGACGAGGACATCACCATCTCGCTCGCCTGGTGGGGCGAGCCCGCCCGTGCCGAGATGTACGAGGAGGCGGTGGACCTCTTCGAGGAGAAGCACCCCAACATCACGGTGCAGACCCAGTTCCAGGACTGGGACGGCTACTGGACCGCGCGCGCCACCGAGGCCGCCGGCGGCGCCCTGCCGGACGTCATCCAGATGGACCTGTCCTACCTGCGCCAGTACGGCGCCACGGGGCAGCTGCTGGACCTGGGCGGCCAGGTGGGCGTCAACCTGGACACCGACGGCGTGGAGGACTCGCTCCTCTCCTCAGGGCAGATCGACGGCGCGCAGTACGGCGTCCCGACGAGCACCAACACGCTCGCCACGTTCTACAACGCCGACCTGCTCAAGAAGGTCGGCGTCGAGCCGCTGGCCGACGGGTACACGTGGGACGACTACGCCGAGTGGATCCAGAAGGTCACCGACGCCGGCGCCGGTGAGGACCCGGCCCTGTACGGCGGCGCCGACTTCACCGCGACGTTCTGGTTCTTCCTGCAGTGGCTCGTCCAGCAGGGCGTGGAGCCCTTCAGCGAGGACGGCAAGCTGAACTTCGACGAGGCGCAGCTGACCGAGTGGCTGAACCTGGGCCAGGGGCTGCGCGACTCGGAGGCGATCTACCCGATCCAGAAGAACAAGCAGCTGGAGCCGCTCGGCGGCTTCCACGTCAACGAGGTCGCCTCCGAGTCGACCTGGGACAACTTCCTGGCGGGCTACGTGGCCGAGTCGGGCGAGGACATCCAGATGCTGCCGATCCCGTCGGGCGAGAACGGCCCGGCCCAGTTCTGGAAGCCGTCGATGCTGCTCTCCGCGTCCGCGCAGACCCAGCAGCCGGAGGCCTCCGCAGCGCTCATCGACTTCCTCATCAACGAGCCGGAGGTCGGCAAGATCTTCGGCACCTCGAAGGGCGTGCCGGCCGTCCAGGCGCAGATCGACGCGATGGCCGTCGAGCCGGGCTCGGTGGACGAGCAGGTCGTGCAGTACGAGGAGCAGGTGGCGGACGTCGTCACCGAGGCCGCGCCGGTCCCGGTCGAGGGCTTCGGCGAGATCGAGGCGGAGTTCAAGCGCCTCGGTGAGGAGCTCGGGTACGGGAACATCACCGTCGACGAGTTCGTCACGCAGTGGTTCTCCTTCGCCGACGGCGCGGTGAAGCAGTCGTGACTGCGGTGACCTCGGGCACCACGCTCGACGCCGCTCGGGGGACGCAGCAGGCGTCCCCCGAGCGGGGGCGGGCCAAGCGTCGTCGTGAGGCGGGTGCGGGGTTCGCGTTCTTGTCGCCGTGGTTGGTGGGTTTCGTGGTGTTGACGGCGTTCCCGATGGTGGCGTCGTTGTACCTGGCGTTCACGGACTATGACTTGTT
>Ga0160432_100179_pt1 | contig 55705 bp, 51 predicted proteins | sample HID1971M_E0MG_FD_108250 | JGI IMG/M metagenome (GOLD analysis project Ga0160432, IMG submission 108250) | Enriched millipede-associated microbial communities from UW Madison campus, WI, USA - HID1971M_E0 MG | ecosystem: Host-associated > Arthropoda: Insects > Digestive system > Unclassified ... | reverse complement strand
GCGACCGCTGCCTCGACGTGCCCAGCGGCACCGACGTCGTCGGCACCCGCATCCAGCAATGGAGCTGCAAGCCCGCCCAGACCAACCAGCAGTGGACGCTCACCCCCTCCCGCGACGGGTCCTACCTCGTCGCCAACGTCGCCAACGGCCTCTGCCTCACCATCCAGGGGGCCTCGACGTCCAGCGGCGCCGCCCTCGTCCAGGAAGGCTGCACCCACAACACCAACAAACAGATCACCTTCACTCCCACCGGCAGCGGCGGCTGGTCGTCGACCGCCGACGGCTTCGCCTCGACCGACGGCGGCACCACCGGCGGCGCGGGCGGCACGGCCGTGACGGTCACGACGCAGGCTGACCTGGAGGAGTACGTGACCGCCTCGGGCCGGTACGTCATCACCGTGGCCGCGCCGATCACGATCTCGCCGAAGGGCAAGGAGCTCAAGGTGGCCTCCGACAAGACGATCGTCGGCAAGGGCACGTCGGGCGAGATCGTCGGCGGGGGCTTCTTCCTCGGTGACACCACCAGCAACGTCATCCTCCGCAACCTCACCATCCGGGACACGCGGATGACCGAGGACGACCCCGACGACAAGGAGTTCGACTACGACGCCGTCCAGATGGACGGCGCCGACCACGTCTGGATCGACCACAACCGGCTCACGCGGATGAACGACGGCCTCATCGACTCGCGCAAGGACACGACGAACCTCACGGTGTCGTGGAACGTGCTCGAGGAGAACAACAAGGCCTTCGGCATCGGCTGGACGGAGAACGTCTCGGCGAAGATCACGATCCACCACAACTGGATCCGTGCCACGAACCAGCGCAACCCCAGCACGGACAACGTGGCCTACGCCCACCTCTACAACAACTACCTGCAGGACGTCGCCAGCTACGGCAACTACGCCCGCGGCGGCACGAAGATGGTGCTGCAGAACAGCTGGTTCGAGCGGGTGAACGACCCGTACTACCGCGACGACACCGCCGCGCTGGCCCAGTCAGGCAGCATCGTCGTCGACTCCACCGGGCAGAAGGAGAGCGGCGGGACGGCGTTCGACCCCGCCTCGTTCTACCCGTACACGCTCGACCCGGCGGCCGACGTGCCGTCGCTCGTGCGGGCGGGCGCCGGCCCGCAGGCCTCCATCGGCGGCTGACCCCCCGCACCCACTGCCGAGATAGAGAGGGGTTCCCCGCGAGATAGAGAGGGGGCGGTCCGTAGCCGCGCTACGGACCGCCCCCTCTCTATCTCGCGGGGAACCCCTCTCTATCTCGGCGACGTCAGCGCGGCACGACGCTCAGGCCGGAGGCGTCCGGGGCCCGGTCGACGACGACGGTGCCGCCGTCGGACACGGCGCCGGACAGCAGCTCCTTGGCGAGCCGGTCGCCGATCTCGCGCTGCACCAGGCGGCGCAGCGGGCGGGCGCCGTACGCCGGGTCGAAGCCCTCCAGCGCCAGCCACTCGCGCGCCGCGGGCGTGACGTCCACGGTGATGCGCCGGTCGGCCAGCCGCTTGGCGAACGCCGCGACCTGCAGGTCGACGATCTCCCCCAGCTCCTCGACGTTCAGCGCGTCGAAGATCACCACGTCGTCGAGCCGGTTGAGGAACTCCGGCTTGAACGACGCGCGCACGGCCGCCATGACCGCCTCGCGTCGGGCGGCGTCGTCGAGCGCCGGGTCCACGAGGAACTGCGAGCCCAGGTTCGACGTCAGCACGAGGATGACGTTGCGGAAGTCGACCGTGCGGCCCTGGCCGTCGGTGAGGCGGCCGTCGTCGAGCACCTGCAGCAGGATGTCGAAGACCTCGGGGTGCGCCTTCTCCACCTCGTCCAGCAGGACGACGGAGTAGGGACGCCGCCGCACGGCCTCGGTGAGCTGCCCGCCCTCCTCGTAGCCGACGTACCCAGGGGGTGCGCCGACCAGCCGCGACACGGAATGCTTCTCCGAGTACTCGGACATGTCGATACGCACCATGGCGCGCTCGTCGTCGAACAGGAAGTCCGCGAGCGACTTGGCCAGCTCGGTCTTGCCGACGCCGGTCGGGCCGAGGAAGAGGAACGACCCGGTCGGCCGGTCGGGGTCGGCCACGCCGGCACGCGAGCGCCGCACGGCGTCGGACACCGCGCGCACCGCGGCCGTCTGGCCGATGAGCCGCTCGCCGATGACGTCCTCCATGTGCAGGAGCTTCTCCGACTCGCCCTGCAGCAGGCGCCCGGCGGGGATGCCCGTCCAGGCGGAGACCACCTCGGCGATCTCGTCGGAGCCCACCTTGTCGGCGATCATCGGCGCCTCGTGCGCCGCGGTCTCGTCCGCCTCCTGCGACGCCTCGGCCCGCTCGGCGTCGGCGAGCGCGCGCTCCACCTGCGGGATCTCCCCGTACAGGAGGCGGGCGGCGCCCTCGAGGTCGCCCTCGCGCTGCAGCCGGTCGGACTCGGTGCGCAGCTCGTCGATGCGGGCGCGCAGGTCGCCGACGCGGTTGTGGCCGGCCTTCTCCGACTCCCACCTCGCGGTGAGCGCGGCGAGCCTCTCGCGGGTGTCCGCGAGGTCGGCCCGCAGCCGCTCCAGGCGCTCGGCCGAGGCCGCGTCGTCGGACTCCTTGAGCACGACCTCCTCCATCTCGAGGCGCGTGACGACGCGCTGCAGCTCGTCGATCTCGACGGGCGAGGAGTCCATCTCCATGCGCAGGCGCGACGCCGCCTCGTCGACGAGGTCGATCGCCTTGTCCGGCAGCTGGCGGCCGGTGATGTACCGGTCGGACAGCGCGGCGGCGGCGACGAGCGCGGAGTCGGCGATCGTCACCTTGTGGTGCGCCTCGTACCGCTCCTTGAGCCCGCGCAGGATGGCGACCGTGTCCTCCACGGACGGCTCCCCGACGAACACCTGCTGGAACCGGCGCTCGAGGGCCGGGTCCTTCTCGATGTGCTCGCGGTACTCGTCGAGGGTCGTGGCGCCGACCAGGCGCAGCTCGCCGCGGGCGAGCATCGGCTTGAGCATGTTGCCCGCGTCCATGGCGCCCTCGCCGCCGGCGCCCGCGCCGACCACCGTGTGCAGCTCGTCGATGAAGGTGACGACCTCGCCGTCGGACGCGGTGATCTCCTCGAGCACGGCCTTGAGCCGCTCCTCGAACTCGCCGCGGTACTTGGCGCCCGCGACCATGCCGGCCAGGTCGAGCGCGACGAGGCGCTTGCCCTGCAGCGACGTGGGGACGTCGCCGGCGACGATGCGCTGGGCCAGGCCCTCGACGACGGCGGTCTTGCCGACGCCGGGCTCACCGATGAGCACCGGGTTGTTCTTGGTGCGGCGGCTCAGCACCTGCACGACGCGCCGGATCTCGGAGTCGCGGCCGATGACCGGGTCGAGCTTGCCGTCGCGGGCGCGCTGCGTGAGATCGCTGCCGTACTGCTCCAGCGCCTTGTAGGTGCCCTCGGGGTTGGGGCTGGTGACCCTCGACGAGCCGCGGACGGCGGGCAGCGCGGCGCGCAGGGCGTCGGCCGTCGCTCCGGCCTCGGTCAGCGCCTGGGCGGCGGCGGACTGCCCGGCCGCGAGGGCGATGAGGAGGTGCTCGGTCGAGACGTACTCGTCGCCGAGCGCCTCGGCCTCCTTGCCCGCGTTCTCCAGCACGGCGCTCATCGCGCGCGACGGCGCGGGCTGCGCGACGGCGGAACCGCTCGCCTGCGGCAGGGCGACGAGGGCCGCGCGGGCGCGCTGGCCGATCTGCTGGGCGTTCGCGCCGACGGCGTCGAGCAGGCCGACGGCGACGCCGCCGCTCTGCTGGAGCAGCGACTGCAGCAGGTGCACCGGCTCGAGCTGGGGGTTGCCCGCAGCCGACGCCGACTGGACGGCGTCGCCGAGCGCCTGCTGCGACATGGTCGTGAGCTTGATGTCCATGGGACCTCCGGGATGACGTGCGGTGACACGGGAAAATCGTCTGTCGGGGGAACGCCGCCAAAGTTGAGTCTATTCCGCTCAACTTTGAGCGCAAGCCGCCCGGGGTGCCGGGTGGCTCCCGGACGTCCGCTGCGGGATGCTGGGCCGGTGACCACTCCAGCCCGCGGCCCCGTGCGCCGCCTCCGCACCGCGATCGCGGCGGCCCTGGCCGCCGTCGGCCTCCTCGCCCTCGCCGGGTGCATGAAGGTCGACATGGACATGACGCTGTCGGAGGACGACACCGTCTCCGGCTCGATCGTCATGGCCGTCTCCAACAGCCTCGCCGAGACCATGGGGATGGAGCCGGGCGAGCTGTGGGACCAGGCCGGCGGCGAGCTCTCGCAGAACCTGCCCGAGGGCGCGTCCCAGGAGCCGTACTCGGACGACGAGTACACCGGCACCCGGTACACCTTCACCGAGGCGCCGATCAGCCAGATCTCGGGCGAGGGGGGCGAGGACCTCACCATCACCCGCGACGGCGACAACTACGTGGTCGACGGCACCATGAACCTCTCCGAGGGCTCCGAGCAGCTCGAGCAGCTGCCGCAGAACGTGCAGGACGCCTTCGACGTGCGGCTCGCCATCACGTTCCCCGGGGCCGTCAGCGACGCCACCGGCACCGTCGACGGCACCACCGTCACCTGGACGCCGCAGGTCGGCGAGGACACCGAGATCCACGCCGTCGGCGCCGCCACCGCAGGCAGCAGCTTCCCGTGGTGGATCGTCGGGCTCGTCGTCGGGCTGGTCGTCATCGGGCTCGTCGTGTGGTTCGTCGTGCGGAACAACCGCCGCCCCGCCCCGGTCACGGGCACCGCGACGGGCGACGCCGCTCTCGCCGCGCAGGCCGCCCCCGGGGCCGTGCCGGCCGCCGGCCCGACGCCGGAGGAGCAGGTCTTCGGCGCCCCGCCCGCGCCGCCGGCGACGGGTCCCACGACCGGCCCCGTGGCCGAGCCGCTCGAGCCGGGGTCCGCGCCCGAGCCCGCAGCGCCCGCCGCCCCCACCACCGGCCCCGTCGCGGAGCCGCTGGAGCCCGGCCGCCCGGGCGAGGAGGACACCGTCCGTCAGGAGCCCGTCGTGGAGCCCGAGCCCCGGCCCGGGACCGGCGCCGAGCCCGAGTCCGGCGACGAGGGCCGTCCGTCCGGTCCTGCGCAGGGTGCCTGACGCACCGGCCGCGCCACGCCCCGACCGCGGGGCGTGGCGCGAGGACGTGCTCGGGCCGGAGTTCCAGGCGCGCACGCTCGACCTGCCCGGCGCCGCGGAAGCCGTGCTGGTGCGGCACGTCCCGTCCACCCCGGGGCCGTCGGCGCCGGGGTCGTCCACGCCCCGGCCGGCGCGCACGGCCGTGCTGTCCGTGCACGGCTTCGTGGACTACTACTTCCACCCGCACGTCGCGCGCGCGTTCGCCGCGCGCGGGATCGCGTTCTACGCGGTGGACCTGCGCGGCCACGGTCGGGCGCTGGCCGCGCACACGACCGCCGGCCGCGACCCCAACCTCGTGGACGACCTGGCGCTGTACGCCCAGGACCTCGACGCCGCGGCCGCGGTCGTGCGGTCGGCCGGGCACGAGAGGCTGGTCGTGCTGGGGCACTCGACGGGCGGCCTGGTCGCGCCGCTGTGGGCGAACGCCCGCCCCGGCCGGGCGGACGCCCTGGTGCTCAACAGCCCGTGGCTCGAGCTCAACGAGAGCTGGCTCATGCGTGGCCCGGCGACGTGGGCGATCGACGTCGTCGGGCGGTTCGCGCCACGGTTCGTCGTGGGGTCGGTGAGCGAGCACTACGGCACGGCGCTGCACCGCGAGACGGGCGGCGAGTGGGACTTCGACCTCGCCTGGAAGCCGCACGCCGGGTTCCCCGCGCGCGCCGGCTGGCTGCGGTCGGTGCGGCGCGCGCACCACCGGGTGGCGCGCGGGCTGGACCTCACGATCCCGGTCCTGGTGCTCGCGTCCGACCGGTCCGGGCCCGCGCGGTCGTGGCACCCGGACCTGGTCACGACCGACTCGGTGCTCGACGTCGCGCACATCCGCGAGCGCGCGCCGCGCCTCGGCGGCGACGTCACGGTCCGCACGATCTCGGGCGGAGCCCACGACCTCGGGCTGTCGCCGCAGCCCGCGCGCGACGCCTACCTCACCACCGTCCTCGACTGGATCCAGGCCCTCCACTAGCCCGGCCCCGTGCCGAACAGGCGGTTGCCGCCGTGATGGTGCCGATTCGGCCGCCGTCGCGGTGGCAACCGCACCTCGGCGGGACACTCACGGCCGTGTCCGATTTCCGCTAGCACCCGCTCGGTGGGTGGCGCGAGGATGGGGGCATGACGACGACAGCCCGGCCCGGCACCGCCCCCACCGGCACCCCGGACGCGGGCGCGTTCGAGGAGCGGTACCGCGCCATCGCCGCGCGGGACACCCGGTTCGACGGCCAGTTCTACACGGCGGTGCGGTCCACCGGCATCTACTGCCGCCCGTCGTGCCCGGCGCGCACGCCGAAGCCGGAGAACGTCACCTTCTACCTCACCTCGGCGGCCGCGCACGAGGCCGGATACCGCGCCTGCAAGCGGTGCCTGCCCGAGGCCGCACCGGGAACACCCGCCTGGGACCTGCGCCACGACCTCGCCGGCCGGGCGATGCGCCTCATCGCCGACGGCGTCGTGGACCGCGAGGGCACGGACGGGCTCGCGGCCCACCTCGGGTACAGCGCCCGGCACGTGCACCGGCTGCTCACCGCCGAGCTCGGCGCCGGTCCGCTCGCCCTGGCCCGCGCGCAGCGGGCCCAGACCGCACGGAGTCTCGTCGTCGGCACCGACCTGCCGCTCGCGGACGTCGCGTTCGCGGCCGGGTTCGGCTCGATCCGACAGTTCAACGACACGATGACCGAGGTCTTCGCCGTCGCGCCGAGCGAGCTGCGCGCCCGCGCGCGCCGCCGCCCCCGGCCCGGCCCTGCTCTCGAGCACGCGATCGATCGCGCCTCGGGGCCGGACGGCGCGACGGGTCGCGTGCCGGAAGGCGACGTCGCGCGCGTCCGCCTCGACCTGGAGCTGCCGGTGCGCGAACCGTTCGACGCCCGCGGCGTCGTCGCGTTCCTCGCGGCGCGCGCCGTCGACGGCGTGGAGGTCGCGGACCTCGACGACGAGGACGTGCGGTACGCCCGCACCCTGCTGCTCCCCCACGGGCCGGGCGCGGCGGAGGTGCTGGCGGGGCCGGGCGTGGGACCCGGGCGGGTCGCCGTGCGCCTCGAGCTCGCGTCCGCCGCCGACGTCTCCGTCGCCGTGGCCCGCCTGCGCCGGCTCCTCGACCTGGACGCCGACCCGGCGGCCGTCGACACCGCCCTCGCCGACGACCCGGCGCTCGCGCCCCTCGTCGCGCGCACGCCCGGCCTGCGCCTGCCCGGGACCGTGGACCCGCACGAGATCGTGGTGCGCGCCATCGTCGGGCAGCAGATCAGCGTGGCCGCCGCGCGCACGCACCTGGGCCGGCTCGCGGCCGGCGCGGGCACCCCGTACGCCTCCGCGGTCCCCGGGCTCACGCGCCTGTTCCCGACGGCCGCGCAGGTCACGGCCGCGGCGGCAGACCACCTGCGCCTGCCCGCCCGGTCCGTCGCGACGGTCGCCGACACCGCCCGCGCGCTCGACGACGGCACCCTCGCCGTCGGGGTGGGCGACGACGGCGACGCCCTGCGCGCCGCGCTGGTCGCGCGCCGCGGGATCGGGCCGTGGACCGCCGCCTACGTGGCGATGCGCGTGCTGCGCGACCCGGACTCCTGGCTCGACGGCGACGTCGCGCTCCTCACGGGCGCCGCCGCGGCCGGCGTCGACCTGGGCCTCGCCGACGACGCCCCGCGCACGGCGCGGTCGCGCGCCCTCGCCGCCCACGCCGAGCGGTGGGCACCGTGGCGCTCGTACGCCGCCCTGCACCTGTGGCGCTCCGCCCTCCCGCCGGCCACCAGCCTCTGATCGTCTTCCCTTCCCTCGCCCACCCCGACCCCGTGCTCGGCACGCGACTTCCCGGAGGAACCATGTCTGCCCGCACCACCACCCTGAGCACCCCCGACGGCCCGTTCACCGTCGTCGTCGACCCGGACGGCACGGTCCTCGCGTCCGGTTGGACGACGGACGCCGACTCCCTGGTCGGCCTCGTCCACCCCGACGTCCGGCCGGCCGCGGCGACGCCCGTGCCCGACGACGACCCGGCGGTCGCCGGCGCCGTCTCGGCGGTGCGCGCCTACTACGCCGGCGACGTGCACGCGATCGATGCCGTCCCGGTCCGTCAGGTCTCCGGCCCGTACCGCGCGCACGCGTGGGACGTGCTGCGCACCGTCGACGCCGGCGACCCGGTCACCTACACCCGGTACGCGGAGCTGTCCGGCCGTCCCGCCGCGGTCCGTGCGGCGGCGGGGGCGTGCGCGATGAACGCCGCCGCCCTGTTCGTCCCGTGCCACCGCGTGCTGCGCACCGACGGCAGCCTCGGCGGCTTCCGCTACGGCCTGGACGTCAAGCGCAGCCTGCTCGCCCACGAGGCGCGGCACGCCGGCTGAGCGGGGCCCCGGCGGCAGGTCAGAGCGACGGTTCTTCCGGCGTGGACACGGTGAACACCGCGCCCGCGATGACCGGCACCCGCGTCGCCGCCCGCTCGAGGTCGTCCAGGCGCCGCGCGACGGTCTCCTCCGGCTCGTTGCCGCTGAGGTCGACGCTGGCCACCAGGTACAGGGACCGCGGCCCCACGTACTCGAGCCGCAGGTAGGTGACCCGCTCCACCTGCGGCATCGTCACCAGGTGCGCGAGCACGGCGGCCCGCGTCTCGGGCCGGGCGGCCTCCCCGACGAGGAAGCGACGGTTGCGGTCCACGAGCACCAGGGAGACGACGGCGAGCACGAGGCCCACGACGATCGACCCGAGCGCGTCGGGCACGGGCGACCCCGTGAGCTGGTGCGCGAGCACGCCCCCGAACGCGACGACCAGGCCGATCAGGGCCGCGGCGTCCTCCGCGTAGACGGCGCGCAGCGTCGGGTCGGAGGTGACGAGCACGTGGTGCAGCACGTCGTGCTCGGCCTTCTTCGCCTCGGCCCGCGCCTGCCGGCTGGCCTGCAGGAACGAGAACCCCTCGAGCACGAAAGCGAGCCCGAGGACGGCGTACGCGACGCCGAAGTCGCTCGCGGGCTCGGGGTGCACCAGCTCCTGGATGCCGTGCGTGATGGACACGCCGGCGCCGACGGCGAACAGCCCGATGGCGGCGAACATCGACCACACGTAGGCCTCGCGGCCGAAGCCGAGCGGGTGCTCGCGGTCGGCGGGGCGGCGCGAGCGACGGTCGGCGACGAGCAGGAAGATCTCGTTCCCGGTGTCCGCCCAGGAGTGCACGGCCTCCGCGAGCATGGACGCCGACCCGGTGACGACGGCCGCCATCGACTTCGCGACGGCGACGAACGCGTTGGCGGCGAACGCGATGATCACGGTGACGGTGCTCTCGCCGCCGGCGTGCGCGTCCTGCACGACCCGCGGGCTCGCGAGGGGCTCCGGCGGCGCGGCGCCCGGCTCCGCGTCGGCGGGGCGGCTGAGCGCCGCGAACAGGTCCGGCGCCGCGAACGGGTCCGGTGCGGATGCGGGTTCGGGCTCGCGGGAGGGTCCGGGCTCGGCAGGGGCCATGCGCCCGGTCTACCAGCCGTGGGTCAGTCGGGCTCGCCGAACTCGTTGGGGCGCAGGTCCTCGGGGTCGACCTTGCCGGTACGGAACCCGGCCCGGCCCACCATGTGTGCGGCGACGGGCGACGTGACGAGCTGGAACGCCACGACCAGCACGAGCATCGCGACGGCCGACCCGCTGCGCACCCGCAGCGCGAGCGCCGTGAGCAGGAGGATGAGGCCCAGCACCTGCGGCTTGGTGACCGTGTGCATCCGGGCCAGCAGGGACGGGAAGCGCACGAGGCCCACGCCGGCGCCGAGCGTGAGGAACGCCCCGGCCAGCAGGCACACCGCGGCCACGACGTCAGCCACCGTGGTCCACAGCCCCGCGTCGACGTGGGTCATCGCTGGTCACCCCCCGCGCTCTCGGCGTCGTCCTCGGCATCGATGGCGCGGGCCCCGTCGCGCTGCTCGCCCCGGGGGACGTCGGCGGCACGCGCCTGGGCGGCGACCTCCTCCGGCGTGCGCACGCGGCCCTCGTCCTCGGGCTCCTTGCCGGCGAAGCGGGCCATCGTCACCGAGCCGACGAAGCCGACCATCGACAGCGCGACGAGGATCGGGATGGTCTCCGTGCGTCGCGACCAGATGGCCTCGATCGCGATGGCGCACACCAGGGTGACGGTCAGGGTGTCCAGCGCGACGGCCCGGTCGAGCATCGACGGCCCCCGCTCCACCCGCACGAGCGCGAGCAGCGCGGCGACGGCCACCAGCACGGCGGCCGCGATCACGGCGGCGAGCATCATGCGTCCCTCTCCCCTCGCCCGGACGGCGGCGGCGCGGCGTCGAGGGCCGCGGCTGCGTCGCCGGGGGCCAGCCCGCACCGGGCCAGCACGGCGTCGCTGGCGAACGCCCGGAGCACCCGCTCCTCGAGCGCGAGCGTCTCGCGGCGAACGGCCTCCGCGCCGCCGGAGCCGTCGATGTCGAGCACGTGCAGGTAGACGACGCCGGTGCTGCGGCGCGCCTCGACGACCAGCGACCCCGGCACGAGGGACGACATGACGGCCGTGATGGTGAGGTAGGCGTCCTCGGGGTTGCGCAGCCGGACCGCGACGATGGCGCCGTGCGGCGTCGGTCCCGGTCGGAAGGCCTTCCACGCCACCTCGAAGGACGCGACGAACAGGTCGGCGACGAACCGCCCCACGAGCACGACGGCCCACCAGGGCCGCACCGTGCCCTGCATGTCGATGGCCGGCAGCGGGAACATCGTGAGCACCGCGGCGGCGATCACGGCGCCCGCGATGACGTTGGCCCACGACAGGTCGCCCCACAGCAGCACCCAGACGGCGGTGAGCAGCACGAGGGCGTGCCACTGCGAGCCCAGCCGACGCACCAGGTGGGCAGGACGTCGCGACTGCGGGCTCATCCGTGCCCACCCCCCTGCGAGGCGTCGTCCTGCGAGGTGTCGGCCTCGTCGCTCACGACCACGGACTCGCCCCGGCCGCGGTCCGCCCCGTCGGGGAAGACGGCGTCCACGTAGGTGTGGCCGTCCATCGACGCGGTCGCGGCGCGCTCGGCGTAGCCGTACAGCGGGCCTGCGGCGACGGTGAGCAGCAGACCGAACGCGACGAGGGCGCCGGTGGGCAGCACCATGCCGCGCGGCAGCGGCACGTCGGACTCGATCTCCTCCGACGGCGCCTGCCAGAACGCCTTGTTCCATGCCTTGACCACCGCGTACAGGGTGAGCAGCGACGTCACGACCGAGCCGACGACCAGGACCCACGCCAGCCCCGTCCCGACGTTCGCGCCCTCGGTGAGCAGCCCCACCTTGCCGAGGAACCCGGACAGCGGCGGGATGCCGGCGAGGTTGAGCGCGGGCACGAAGAACAGCACCGCGAGCCCGGGCGCGAGCTTGGCCAGGCCGCCGAGCCGGTCGAGCGACGTCGACCCGCCCCGCCACTCGACGAGCCCCACCACGAGGAACAGGGCCGTCTGGACGGAGATGTGGTGCACCACGTAGTAGATGGCTGCGGCCGTGCCCGCCTCGGAGGCGAGCGCGATGCCGAAGATCATGTAGCCGATGTGGCTGACCAGGGTGAACGACAGCAGGCGTTTGACGTCGTTCTGCGCCACGGCGCCCAGTATCCCGATGACCATGGTGAGCAGCGCCAGCACCATGAGCACCTGGTCCACGGTGGGGTTGTCGGGGAAAAGCAGGGTCTGCGTGCGCAGGACGGAGTACACGCCCACCTTGGTGAGCAGGCCCGCGAACACGGCGGTGACCGGCGCGGGCGCCGTCGGGTAGGAGTCCGGCAGCCAGGCGGACAGCGGGAAGATGGCGGCCTTGATGCCGAACGCGAGCAGCAGCAGGAGCTGCAGCGCCGTGCGGACCGTCGGGTCGATCTCCGGCAGCCGCTCCGCGAGCTGCGCCATGTTCACCGTGCCGGTCGCGCCGTAGATGAGCGCGATCGCCGTGAGGAACAGCAGCGACGACACCAACGTGACGATGATGTACACCGACCCCGCGCGGATGCGCTCGGCCGTGCCACCCAGGGTGAGCAGCACCGCGGACGACGCGAGCAGGATCTCGAACCCGACGTAGAGGTTGAACAGGTCGCCGGTGAGGAACGCGTTCGCGACGCCCGCGGCCAGGATGAGGAACGTCGGGTGGAAGATCGCGACGGGGATCATGTCGCCGCGCGTGGTGCCCGGCTCGTCCTCCCCCTCGGGCACGCCCTGCCCCAGGGAGTACAGGAGCACGCACAGCAGCATCACGAACGAGACCGTGAGCATCACCGCGGAGATTCGGTCGGCCACCAGGTCGATGCCGACGGGGACCGCCCAGCTGCCGACCTCGACGACGATCGGGCCGCCGTCGGCGGCGACGAGCAGGCCGACGGACGCCGCGAGCGCGGCGGCCAGCGCGGTGACGCTGATGATGCGCTGCACGCGGGCGTACCGGTGCAGGGCGAGCGTCAGCCCGGCCGCGAACAGCGGCAGCATGACGGGCAGCGGCACGAGCGTGGCGGAGTCCCAGTGCATCAGGGGCGCTCCTTGTGGCCGTCGGCGCGGTGCCCGTCGATGCTGTCGTCGCTGTCGTCGACGTCGTCGTACACGTCGGCGGCCTCCTCGTCGAGCGTCTGGTCGAGACCGCCCGCGTCCGCGTCCTCGAAGGCGGGGGCGTTGAGCGCCGCGTGGCGCGCGACGCGCCGGTCCTCGACGTCGTCCGCGACCTCGTCGTGGCCGTGCAGCTGCCACGACCGGTAGGCCATGGCCAGCACGAACGCGGTGAGCGCGAGCGTGATGACGATCGAGGTGAGCACCATCGCCTGCGCGAGCGGGTCGCTCATGCGCACGCCGTCGGGGGCGTTGCCGATGATGGGCGACGCGCCCGACCGGCCGCCCATGACGAGCAGCATGAGGTTGACGCCGTTGCCGATGAGGACGAAGCCGAGCAGCACCCGGGTGAGGGGGCGCTCCAGCAGCAGGTAGACGCCGGTGCCGAACAGGACGCCGATGGCGAGCACCAGGACGGCCGGCGGGGTGTTCTCGAGGACGATCACGCGGCCACCTCCTCGCGCGCGGGCCGCGGGTCCTGACGGTCGATCTCGGCGCCGAGCGTGCGCAGCAGGTCCAGCACGAGGCCGACGACGACGAGCATCACGCCGATGTCGAAGAACAGCGAGGTCACGAGGTGCACCTCGCCGAGGACGGGGAAGTGCAGGTTGACGATCGTGCTCTGCAGCACCTCCTGCCCGGCGACGAGCGTCGCGAGACCCACGCCGGCGGAGAGGAACAGGCCGGTGCCGAGCAGCACACCGGGGTTGACCGGCGCGGCCTCGCCGAGCTCGTACCGCCCGCCCGCGAGGTAGCGCACGGCGAACGCGATGCCCACCACCAGGCCCGCCGCGAAGCCGCCGCCGGGCGCGTTGTGCCCGCTGAACAGCAGGAACAGGGCGAACACGATCATGGCGTGGAAGATCACGCGGGTGACGACCTCGAACAGCACGGACCGGCGCTCCGGCTCCAGCGTGCTGCCCGCGGCGAGCCACACCCGGCGCGTGTGCGGGTCGGACTGGCTGACGTCGTCCGTCACCCGCGACAGCCGCAGCACCTCGCCGCTGCGCTGCCGCAGGAAGATCAGCGACGCCACGCCGGTCGCCGCCACGAGCAGCACGGAGATCTCGCCGACGGTGTCCCAGGCGCGGATGTCGACCAGGGTCACGTTGACGATGTTCTTGCCGCCGCCCCACGTGTAGGCCTCGTCGGGGAAGTGGGTGCTGATCGGCTCGGCGACGCGCACCAGCGGCGCGGCCACGGTGAACGCCATCATGACGGCGCCGGTCACCACGCCCAGCGCGATCCGCAGCCAGCGGCTGGCGGCGAGCGGCCGGTCGGTGAAGTACGGGGGCATGCGCCGCAGCACCAGCACCATGACGACCAGCGTGATCGTCTCGCACAGCACCTGCGTGAGGGCGAGGTCGGGGGCGCCGTGCAGCATGAACAGGGTCGCGTTGGCGTACCCGGCGACGCCCACCAGGAGCACGGCCTTGAGCCGCCGGCGGGCACGGGCGGCGAGCACGCAGGCGACGACGACGACGGCGACGACCGCGGCGTCGGCGGGGCGGTCCCACAGCACGAGCTCCACCTGCGGGTGGCCGCTGACCAGCCCGGACGCGAGGACCATGCCGGGCGCGACGGCGAGGACGACGAGGATCACGCCGAGGTAGACCGGCAGCGAACCACGCTGGGTGGCGGCGGTGACGTCGGCCGCCAGGTCGTCCAGCCGGCGCATGGTGCGCCGGTAGGTGACCTCGGCGGACCGCGGGGACCACAGAAAGTCCTGGGCCCTCTCCACGCGGGCACGCTGCCAGAAGAGGACGAAGCCGGCGAGCAGCACCAGGACCGTGATCGCGAGGACCGGCGTGAACCCGCCCCACAGGGTCAGGTGGCCCGGCTCGCCGCCCGGGTAGCGGTCCGCGTACGGGGCGAGCAGCCGCTCGCCCGTCGCGGGGACGAGCGCCACCGCCAGGCCGAGCACCGCGAGCACGAGCGGCGGGGTGACGAGCAGCCACTGCTGGCGGCGCACCGGCGTCGCGGGCGCGGGCTCCGCCGCGGCGTCGCGCGTCGTCGGGGTGTCGCCCGCGGCGCCCGCCGCGGCCGCGCCCGGGCGCCGCTTGGTGCCGAACGCGCCCCACGCGAACCGCAGGCCGTACGCCACGGTGAGCGCCGAGCCGACGGCCACCGCGAGGAGCGCGATCCACTCGACCGCCCCGGCACCGTGCGTGACGTCGTGCCACAGGCCCTCGAGCGCGGCCTCCTTGGCGACGTACCCGGCGAACGGCGGGAAGCCGATCATCGAGGCCGTGGCGAGCACGCCCGCGACGGTGGTGAACGGCATCGTGCGCCACAGGCCGGACAGCTTGCGCAGGTCGCGGGTGCCGGTGGCGACGTCGACCGCGCCCACGACGAGGAACAGCGCCGCCTTGAACATGGCGTGCGCCCCGAGCATCGCGAGCCCGGCGAGCGCCAGGGCCTTGCTGCCGAGCCCCAGGAGCAGCACGATCAGGCCGAGCTGGGAGACGGTGCCGAAGGCGAGGACGAGCTTGAGGTCGTGCTGGCGCAGCGCCTGGTAGCCGCCCAGCAGCAGGGTGCCGCCGCCCAGGACCAGCACCAGCCAGCGCCACACCGGCAGGTCCGCGAACGCCGGCGCGAAGCGGGCCACGAGGTAGACGCCCGCCTTGACCATGGCCGCCGCGTGCAGGTACGCGGACACCGGCGTCGGTGCCGCCATCGCCGCCGGGAGCCAGAAGTGGAACGGGATGAGCGCGGACTTCGTCGCGGCGCCGGCGAGGAGGCACACGGCCGCGCAGGTGACCGCGGTGCCCGACGGCGGGTCCGCGACCAGCTCCGAGACCCGCCAGGTGTCGCCCACGACGCCCAGGATGATGAGGCCCACCAGCATGGCGAGGCCGCCCGCCGTCGTGACGACGATCGCCTGCATCGCCGCGCGACGCGACGCCTTGCGGTCGGCGTAGTGCCCGATCAGCAGGTAGGAGAAGACGGTCGTGAGCTCCCAGAACACGAACAGGAGCAGCAGGTCGTCGGCGACGACGAGGCCGACCATGGCGGCCGCGAAGGCCGTGAGCACGGCCGCGAACCGGCCGAGGCCGAGGGCGTCGCGGGCGAAGTAGGCGGAGCAGTAGAGCAGCACCAGGGCGCCGACGCCGCCCACCACGAGCAGCATGAACCAGGCGAGCGTGTCGAGCTGCAGGGTGATCGACAGGTGCAGACCGGGGACCCACGGGACCTCGGTGGTCGGGAAGTCTCCCGCGGTCACCCGGGGCGTCATCGCCAGCGCGTACGCGGCGGCCGAGGCAGGCCCGAGGGCCAGCACCCAGAAGGCTCTCCTGCCCACCCACGCCACCAGAGCCGGCGCCGCGAGGGCCAGCAGGAAGGTGAAGAGCAGCACTGAGAGCACAGCACTCCGTCCGGTCGAGGGGCGGGGCGTCGGCTTTACATTACCGGCATCGAGCGATGGTCCGACGCTGACGAGATGACACCCCGGTGTGACCTGGGTCGCTCGACGCCGGCCCTACAGGTCCTCGGGGGCCAGCAGGAAGTCCGCCTCGTCGGCGATCTCGCCGCCCACGGCGGCGTGGATCGCCACCGCCATCCTCCCGACGAGGTCGGCGGCGCGCCGCCGGGCGACGACGTGCGCAGCCTGCGGGAACTCCTGGTTCGCCTCGTACAGGTCGGGCGGGTCCCAGCGCACGTGGTAGCAGACGGCGCCCGCGGCGGCCCACGGCAGCTCGCGCACCAGCAGGGGCAGGGTCTCGTCGCCGATCACCTCGACCGTGACGGAGCCGTCGTGGCCGAGGTCGGTCGTCAGGCCGTACGCGTCGAGCACCATCGGCGCCTGCAGGGCCTCGATGTCGACGTCGTCGGCGCGCTCGTGGATCGCCTTGCGCACCTCGGGGTCGAGCGGCTCCCCCGGGTACAGGGGCCGGTCCGCGATCCCCGCGGGCGGGCCCTGGTACGGCTTGCCCTCCGTCGCGAGCCGCACCCGCGGGTGCGTGGCCTGCAGCACCCGGTGCGCCGCCTGCGGGTCCAGCCAGATGTCGGAGTACACCGTGAGGTCCACGGCCCGGTCGGGGTCGGGGGTCAGCACCACGCCCGGTCCGGCCGGGCGACGCCCGCCGTCGGCGTCGTCCCACGTGCCCGCGACGTCGAGCCGCACCGAGCCGCCCAGCCGCCGTGCCGCCTGGAGCAGCCAGGAGACGACCCGCTCCTCCTCGCGGTTCGGCAGCGCCGCGGGGAACGCCCGCCCGAGGCCGTCCCGGTCACCGCCGAAGCGGGCCGCGTCGTCCCAGCGCTCGCGCGGGCACACGACGTCGAACACCATCGCCGTCCCGCCGGGCAGGCCCGCGTCGACGCCCCTGCCCGACGGCGCGTACGGGCCGGAGACGACGCTGTGCCGTGACAGCCGGAGCACCCCCGGCTCCCCCGGGTTCGCCATCCGGCCCACGGGCACGTCCGCGCCGGGAAGGTCCGCCGGGACCACGTCCCAGCGCGTGCCGACGAAGCGCGACATCGCGAGGACCTCGATCTCGTCGACCACGACGTCCGACGGCACCCCCAGCAGGTGACGCGCCTGATGACCCTGCGCCGCCACCTGGGGCAACGGCGGCAGGGCGGGCTGGTTCTGGGCCACTTGGCGGAGCTCCTTCCGGGACCGGGGCGCGCCGGTGCCGGCGCGGCGGGACCGAGCGTAGCGACGTCCCGCCCCGTCGTGGAACGGTCCGTCCGGCGCCCCGGCGCCCGCCCCTCCGCCCGGTCGGCGCGCGGCGCTCAGACCTCGCTCCGGTGGAACGACTGCCACGACCGGCTGGCCGTCGGGCCGCGCTGCCCCTGGTACCGCGAGCCGTACGCGTCCGAGCCGTAGGGGTGCTCCGCCGGGGACGACAGGCGGAAGAAGCACATCTGGCCGATCTTCATGCCCGGCCACAGCGTGATCGGCAGCGTCGCGACGTTGCTCAGCTCGAGAGTGACGTGCCCCGAGAAGCCGGGGTCGATGAACCCGGCCGTGCTGTGGGTGAGCAGGCCGAGCCGCCCCAGCGACGACTTGCCCTCCAGCCGCGCGGCGACGTCGTCCGGCAGCGTCACCGACTCGAACGTCGAGCCCAGCACGAACTCCCCCGGGTGCAGCACGAAGGGCTCGTCCGGGGCCACGTCCACGAGGCGCGTGAGCTCGGGCTGCTCCTGCGACGGGTCGATGAACGGGTACTTGTGGTTGTCGAACAGCCGGAAGTACCGGTCGAGGCGGACGTCGATGCTGGAGGGCTGGAGCATCGACGGCTCGTAGGGGTCGAGGACGACCCGCCCGGCGTCGAGCTCGGCCCGGATGTCGCGGTCGGAGAGCAGCACGGGGACACGGTAGTCGGGTCGGCGGACGAGCGCCCCGTCGTCCCGATGACGGAGCCCGGCCGGCCCTCGTGTATCCTGGGTGCCGCGCACGCCGCGGGATCCGACCCCGGCACTCTTCGGTACCTCGCATCGAAGCAAGGTCCGCGCGCAGAGGACAGCACGCTGTCCATGACGATCTCCGCCCACAGTGCGCGGAGCGAGAGCAGAGAGCATCACTTCTTCCACCATCGCAAGGCCCACCTCCGCGTCCGCGGCAGAGGGCAGCACCCGACCCACCCCCGTGTGGCGCCGGGCCGACGACGACCTGTGGGTCGCGACGGTCGACGGCGAGTACGGGGGCATGATCACCCGACGTCCCGACGGCTATCACCTCCATGACCGCTTCTCGCAGCCGGTCGCCGTCGCCCCCACCCTTGCCGACGCGACGGGGCTCCACGCCCCGTCCCGCCACGGCACCGCGCGCGCTCGCCGAGCCCGCGCCCACACCGTCCGCACCCGCCCGGGTGCGACGACCGGACCCCGGTTCGCGGGTCCGTCGCATCAACGAGAGAAGACACCATGACCACCGGAACTGTGAAGTGGTTCAACGAGGAGAAGGGGTTCGGCTTCATCGCCCCCTCCGACGGCACCGCCGACGTGTTCGCGCACTACAGCGCCATCGTCGCGGACGGCTTCCGCTCCCTCGCCGAGGGCCAGCAGGTCGAGTTCGACGTCACGCAGGGCCCCAAGGGCATGCAGGCGTCGAACATCCGCCCGCTCTGACGCCTGCGCCTGCACGCCGCGCACGCGGCGTGCAGGCGACCGGCTAGTCCCGGGACGCCACGCCGGTTCGGAGCATCCGAACGGGTTGGGTATGATCGGGGCGCGCACACCGTCTCGGTGCTGCTGCGCGGGTGTAGTTCAATGGTAGAACTTCAGCTTCCCAAGCTGACAGCGCGGGTTCGATTCCCGTCACCCGCTCCACCACGAAGGCCCGGACCGTTCGGTCCGGGCCTTCGTCGTTCCCCGCCCTGCGCTCAGCGCGCGACGGGACGACGGCCGCGCGCGGCGATACGTTCGCAGGCATGAGTCTCGCGTCCCGGATGCTGCGCACCCGCTGGTTCGTCCGCGCCCCGATCGGGCTGTTCCGGGCGGGCCTGGGCTTCCTCGCCGGCGGGCGGCTGCTGATGATGCAGCACCGCGGGCGCAGCAGCGGGGAGCGGCGGTACGTCGTGCTCGAGGTGGTCGCGCGGCCGGCGCCGGACCGCGCCGTCGTGGTCGCCGGGCTCGGGCCGCGGTCGCAGTGGTTCCGCAACGTGCAGGCCGACCCGCGCGTGCTGGTGTCGATCGGCGCGCGGCGCGACGTCCGGTCCCGGGCGGTCGTGCTGGCCCCGGACGAGGGCGCCGCGATCCTGCGCGCGTACACCGACGCGCACCCCGGCCCGTGGGCGACGCTCGGCCCGGTCCTCGGCGAGTGGGCCGAGCCCCTCGCCCGCGAGCGGGGCGAGACGGACTGGCTGCGGGTCGTGCCGGTGGTCGAGCTGCACCTCGCCTGAGCGTCCCGCGACCGCCGCCCACGGTTCACCCGCGGCACCAGGGGCAAGCCGGTGCGCGCGTGCATAGGCTGCCTCGCACGCTCGACGCCGCGTCGAGACCGCCGCCCGACGCCGGGCGAGGACGCCCCAGGGGGAACCATGCAGGCACGCGCGATCACCGTCGCCGCCCTCGTCGCCACGGCGCTGCTGGCGGAACCGCTCGCGGCCGTCGGCGCCCCGGCGCCGGCGGCCGCCCCGACGAGCGTCACCGTCCCCGCGAGCCCCGCGCCCGACCTCGACGACGTCGGCCCAGCCGGCGCGGACGACACCGTCGACGACACCGTGCGGTGGCAGTCCGCCGTCACCGGGCCGGACCTCTCGCGCGCCGCCGTCCGCGCCCAGACGGACCGCAGGGTGCACCTGGTGGACGTCGCGGTCGCGACGCCGCACTGGATGTCGAAGAAGCGGGCGGCGCAGCTGGTGCGCGACACCGACGTCGACAGGCTGCTCGCCAAGGTCTCGGCGTACTGGTCGACGCAGTCGGGCGGGCGCGTCCGGTTCGTGCGCTCGTCGGACATCGAGCGCGTCGAGACGGGCGACGGCTCGTGCACGACCACCCGTCGCATCGTCAAGCAGGTGGACCGTGGCGGGCGGGCGCACTACGGCGCGGGCTGGATGGGCTCCGGCACGCGCGGCCCGGGCAGGCGCGAGCACCTCGTGGTCCTGTTCCCCTACCTGCGTGGCGACCACCCCGGCGGGCCGCGGGAGACGGACACGTGCGGCGGCACGCTCGGCCTCGGCTCGCTGCCGAGCAGGGCGAGCCGCGACAACCCCGGCGCCTGGTCGTTCTCGCTGTTCGGCGGTCCGGACGGCGCGACCCCCAGCTCGCGCTTCCGGCACGCCCAGTACCGGACGGCGGTGTCCACGCTGGCGCACGAGCTCGGCCACAACATGGGCCTGGAGCACTCGGGCGTGGGCTGGTGCACCGGCGGCGTCCCCGACCGCGCGTTCACGTCGTCGCGCTGCGGCGCCGTCGAAGGGCTCGACCCGATGGACCTCATGGGCGCCGACTTCGCGGCCGTCGGCACCGCCCCGCTGTCCGGCGCGCAGAAGAAGCGCCTCGGCGTGCTCCCGGCGTCCGACGTCGTCACCGTCACGAAGAAGGGCGGGGCCCGGACCGTGAGCCTGGACGCCCGCCACCGGACCACCACCCGGCCCACGCTGCTGCGCGCCGTCGACCCGGGGACCGGGCAGTCGTACTACGTGGAGCTCCGCCGCCCGTCCGGGGCGCGGTACCCGTACCTCGGCGGCATCCCGTGGCGGGCCGCCGGCAGCTACACCGTCGCCTACGGGGTCACGGTGAGCCGGCTCGGGCGGCAGGGCTCGACGTGGGCGTACCCCGGCGAGCACCTGATCGTGCCGATGGGCGCGGAGTCCCGGCGGCACTCCCACCTGCGCGCCGGCTCGTCGTTCACCACCCGCTCGGGCGCCATGCGCCTCACCGTGCGCTCCGCGTCCGACGGCGTCGCGAAGGTGCGCGTGACGTTCCCCCGGACCTGACGCGCCGTCGGCGCCGTCAGCGGCGGGTGCGCGGGCGCAGCCGCACGTCGGGGAGCACCGGCGCGCGCAGCGGGCCGCTCGCGTACCCGTGCACCTGCCCGAACCGGCGGCCCGCGGCGCCGTCGGCGTACCGGGTCGGCGTGTCCTCGCCGTCGTCCGCGACCTGTGCCATCCAGTCCGCGCGCGCCCGCGCCACGTCGTCGTGCGTGCGCCCCACGAAGTTCCACCACATGACGACGTCCTCAGTGAACGGCTCGCCGCCGATGAGGACGGCGCGCACGGGCGTCGCGCCCGCCGTCACGACGAGCCGGTCGCGGCCGGGGGCCACGTAGCCGAGCTCGGCGGGCGGCACGGTCTCGCCCTCGAGGACGGCGTCGCCGGCGTCGACGAGGAGGGCGTGCTCGAAGGCCGGGTCGGTCCCCAGCGTGACGCGGCCGCCCGCCGGCAGGTCCAGCTGGGCGCCGACGATCGGCGTGTACGTGCGGGCCGGCGACGCGAGCCGGTCCCCCGCGACACCGTCCTCCCCGACGACACGGAGACCGCCCATGAACACCTGGACCCGCGCGCCGTCCGAGGTCGCGACGGGCAGGTCGCCGTGGTGCTCGAAGTGCGGCTCCGACGTGCGGTCGGCCTCGGGCAGCACCGTCCACAGCTGGACGCCGTGCAGCAGCGGCGGGCGCCCGTGCGCGGGCGACTCCTCCGAGTGCGAGATGCCGACGCCCGCGGTCATGAGGTTGAGCTCCCCGGGACGCACCGTCTGCAGGGATCCCACCGAGTCGCGGTGCAGGATCTCGCCCGCGAACAGCCACGAGACGGTCTGCAGCCCGATGTGCGGGTGCGGGGGCACCTGCATGCCGACGGACGCCGACACGTCGTCCGGCCCGTAGTGGTCGCAGAAGCACCAGGCGCCGACCAGCGAGCGCTGCCGCTGCGGGATGGTGCGCCGCACGTTCATCGCGCGGGGGCCGCCGAGCGGGACGTCGCGGGCGGTCAGCAGCTCGACGCCGGCCGGGCGGTCGCCGGCGGAGCAGGTGCGCTCGGCGGGGCGGGTCTCGAGGTTGCTCATGGCCCGAGCGTAGGCCGCGCGGCACGACGGCGAGAGCACACGGTGCGGACGTGCCGAGGCCCCCCGGGGCGGCCGGGGGGCCTCGGAGAGAACCGCGTACCCCTGGTCGACGGTCCCGGGGACCAGGGGCGCCGTGGCGACGTCACGACCCCGACCGTTCGCCGAGTTCCGTCGAGGCCTGGTGCGTCGTCGCCTCTCAGGAACCCGTTCTCCACGAACTGCCGGGCGCGGGTGGTCTTCCGGCCCCGTACAGGCACCTGTGTCGTCACCCACAACCCGCACCGCGGTACGGGACGGCCCGTCGTTCTCCGGTCGACCGTGTCCCGTGGAGCGGGCAGGCGGCCGCCTTCTCGGGTGGTCGTCGGCCCGGCCTCCGCAAGACCGGTACGCACGTTTCTAGACCTGCTGCGGGTGCGGTGCAAGGGGTGCGGGGCAGGTTTTCCGGGTGGATCCTCCGGCCACAGGCTCGTCCACAGGGTGTCCCGCGGAATCCCCACGTCACCCACAGCCCTGTGGAAGAAATCTGTGGACGACGCGCCGGGCGCGACACGCCCCGCGGGTGGGCCGGACTCCCGCGGCGCCCTCTCCGGGCCCGGCTCCGCCCGGTCCGGGCCGACGCGCGATCCGCGGAATCTCGCGGTTCCCGCGGGGTTCCGGTCCACCCGGCCCGGCGCCACCGGACGGCACGCCACGAGCCCCCGCACACCGTTCCACCGTGGAACGTCGCAGGTGAGGGAGCACGGGAGGGCGCGTCACCGTCCACCCCGCCCTGTGGACAGGGGTTGTGGACAGAGGTTGTGGACGACGGCCCTCACACCCAGGCGCGCGACCCCGGCGTCGGGTTCGCGCGCCGCAGCTCCAGCTCACGCGCCGTGACCTCGAACCCCGCGTCGTCGACGACGGCGCCGCCGACCCGGCCGTGCAACAGCGTCGCTGCCCGCGCCAGCAGGGCCCGCGCCCGGTCCCGGGCGATCACGTGCAGCCCCGACGGGTCGGAGACCTGCAGCTCGTACGGGTCCTGGGGCCGCCACACCAGGCGGACGACGGTCGCGGGTACCTCGTCGGGCCACGGCCGGGTCGCCAGCGCGCGCGGCAGCCCGCCCGCCACCTCCAGGGTGGCCACGAGGTCGCCGTCGTACGGCGTCCGCGCCAGCACCCGCTGACCGGGGCCGCCCGGCACCGCCTCGAGCGTGGAGGTGGCGACCACGGCCCGCACCACCTCGAGCAGCTCCCCCGAGGGCACCGGACGCGTCGGCCAGACCGACAGGTCGACGGAGGCCCCGGGATCGGGTCGCAGCACCTGCCGGCCGTCGGCGAGCAGCAGCCCGGAGGTGCGCCGGGCCACCGCCACCGCCCAGCCGACGAGCCGCAGCTCCTCCCCCACGGGCAGCGCCGCTGCGAACGCCCGCGCGATCCCGTCGCGGTCGTCGTGCACCGCGGGCCGGCCGCCCCGGGCGTCGAGCGCGCCGTCCGCGCGGCCCAGCGCCCAGGCGTCCGCCGGGTGCGCGCACCCCAGCACCGCGGCCGCGGCGGCGTCGAGCGGGAAGGGCCCGGTGGCGCGGTGCTCCCCGCCCAGCCGCAGCACCCCCGCGGTGGGCCGGGCCGCGGCCCGCATCCCGTGGAACCGCGCCCCGCCCGCGGGCCGGACGGGCGCCGCGGTGGACGGCGCGCTCAACCAGCGGACGTCGTCGAACCAGCACGCGGCCAGCCCGGGAAGGTCGCGGCTCGGACCGTCGGCGTCGTCCGCCGGGCGGGGCACGACGAGCACGTGGTCGGAGGTGTGCTCCGCGGGGACGAGCGCCGGGACCCTGGCCATGGCGCGGACCGTACCGGCCCCGCCGTCACCCCCGTGTCACGGCGGTGTTGCGAACGTGTGACCTGCGGGGACGTGAGGAGTGTGCCGTCAGGCGCGCACGTCGTGCAGGTGGTGCACGACGTCGTGCAGGAAGTACTGCCCCAGCGTGCGGACGGTGAAGACCGAGCCGTTGGACCGGCGCCCGGTGCGCTCCGTCTCGCCGGGCGCGACGGCGTCGAACGACGCGGCGACGGCCGCGCCTTCGGCGTCGAGCTCGGCGAGCAGGGCCTCGACGTCCTGGTGGGCGTAGTCACCCTCGAGCGCGGCGACGTCCTGGTCCCAGTTCGCGAACGCCGGGTCGTCGTCGGCGAGCATCAGCGCGAGGCGCTCGTCGAAGATGCGGAAGACGTCGCGCACGTGGGCCGCGTACTCGAGCGTCGACCAGACGTCGGGGCGGGGCCGCTCGGCGACGTCGGGGCGCCCGAGGGCGGCGCGCCAGCGGGGCAGCGTCTCGCGGACCGCGGGCCCGACGTCCGTCGGTTCCACGCCGACGGCCGCGAAGCCGCACTCCGGGCAGGGGCGCTCCAGCACCCAGGTCCAGTCCTTGGTGTCCGGGACGATCCCGTCCGGCTGCACGATCTGCGCGGACTCCTCGGAAGGCACGGTGGGGTCGGTGGGGTCGGTCACACCCGCACCCTAGCGTCCCGAGGTGCTGACAACGGATGCCTATGATGTCAGCATGCCCAAGATCATCGGGAAGAGCCTGCACGAGCACCGCCAGATGACCCGGCACAAGCTGTTCACCGCCCTCTCGACGCTGATGTCCGAGCGGGGATTCGACTCCGTGACGCTGGCCGACATCGCGACGGCGGCCGGCGTCGGTCGCACCGCGGTCTACAACCACTTCCCCGACAAGGAAGCGCTGCTGCTGGGGTTCATCACCCACGAGACCGAGCAGTACGCGCAGACCCTGGAGCGGGCCCTCGCCGAGGTGGACGACCCCGTCGAACAGCTCCGGACGTACATCCGCCAGCAGGCCCAGCTCACCCGCGTCTTCCACCTGGCCCCCGGCCCGGACCTGCGCACCGTGCTGTCGCGCACCACGCAGGCGCGGCTGCGCGAGCACGCCGAGATCGTGGAGTCCATCCTCAAGCGCATCCTGCGCGCGGGGATCGCGGAGGGCGAGTTCCCCGAGCAGGACATCGAGCCGACCGTGCAGCTGGTCAACGCGTGCCTGTCGGGCCGGCTCATCCCGGACGACCCCGCCGCGCGCGAGCGCGCGATCCGCGCCACCGAGGCCTTCGTGCTGCGCGCCGTCGGCGCCCGGGTGGCGGCGGCCTGACGGTTCCGCCGCGACCGTCGGGCGGCGCCTACCAGGCGTCGGCGGGCAGGTGGTGGTGCTCCGGCGGGGGCGGCTGGTACGGCTCCGGCACCGGCGCGAGGTGCGCTCGCGCGAACTTCAGCGCCGCCTGCAGGTCGGCGTGCCGCTCGCTCGCGGTGCGCGCCTTGCGCGTCGAGATCTCGACGACGACGTCGCCCGCGTAGTCGCGCCGCGCCAGCTCCTCCAGCACCTTGTCGCAGGCCATGTCGCCGCGGCCGGGCACCATGTGCTCGTCGCGGCCCGACGCCGTCCCGTCGGCCAGGTGCACGTGCCGCAGCTTCTCGCCGAAGCCGTGCACCAGCGCGAGCCCGTCCTGGTGGGCGATCGCGGCGTGCGAGAGGTCGAGGGTGACGGCGTCGTAGTCGTGGTCGGCCGGGTCCCAGCCGGGCAGGTAGGCCTTGAGCTCCCGGTCGCCGCGCGAGCGGGGCTTCCACGGGTACATGTTCTCCACGGCGACGGTGACGCCGTCTGCCTGGTCGCCGCTGGCCTCGTTGAGCTCGTGCACCAGGTCCTGGAACTGCCTGGCGTACTTGTACTGCCAGCGGAAGGGCGGGTGCACCACCACGGTCCGGGCCCCGAGCTCGCCCGCCATGTCGACGGAGCGGCGCAGCTTGTCGGCCGGCGCCCGGCCCCACACCCGCTGGCTGACCAGCAACGTGGGCGCGTGCACGGACCGGATCGGCACGCCGTGCTCGTCGGACAGGTGCTGCAGCGCCGCCGGGTCCTGGGTGACGGCGTCCGACCACACCATGACCTCGACGCCGTCGTACCCGAGCTCGGCCGCCACCTCGAACGCGAACGCCGCGCGGCGCGGATACACCGAGGCGGTCGACAGCGTCACGGGGACGGACGAGGGTTCGCGGGGGCCAGCCATGGTTCGCACCATAGCCGCCACGGCTGAACGGCTCCTGACGACGGGCTGTCCTCCGGTGGCGGATAGGGTCGCGGGCATGGTGCGCGCGGTGGTGTTCGACGTCGGCGAGACCCTGATCGACGAGACCCGGATCTGGACCCGGTGGGCCGACCGGCTGGGCGTGCCGGCCCTGACGTTCCTCGGGGTGCTCGGCGGCTGCGCGGCGCTGGACCTGTCGCACCGGCACGCGTTCGAGATGGTGCGACCGGGCCTCGACGTCCCCGCCGAGATCGAGCGGTGGGCCGTGGACGACCCGACCGGCCTGCGCGAGAACTTCGACGCCGACGACCTCTACCCCGACGTGCGCGAGGCGCTGGCCGCGCTGCGCGCCGCCGGGCTCGCCGTCGTCGTCGCCGGGAACCAGCCGCCGCAGGCGCGCGCCGCGCTCGAGGCGATGGACCTGCCCGTGGACGCGATCCGCACCTCCGACGAGTGGGGCGTGCAGAAGCCCGCGCCCGAGTTCTTCGCGAAGGTCGCCGAGCTCACCAGCGCCCCCGCCGCCGAGATCGCGTACGTGGGCGACCGCCTCGACAACGACGTCCTGCCCGCCGCCGACGCCGGGATGAGGCCGATCCTGGTCCGGCGCGGGCCGTGGGGCTTCCTGCACGCCGAGCGCCCGGAGGCCGCGCGCACCACCGTCGTCGACTCGCTGCTGGAGCTGCCCGCGCTCCTCGCGGGCTGAGCGCCCCGGCTACGCTCGCCGCATGCTCACGAAGACCCCGGTCACCGACGACCAGGTCGCCGCGATCGTCGCCCCGCTCGGCACCGTGCGCCGCGTCGAGCCCCTGTCCGGCGGCCTGTTCGCCAGCGTGCTGCGCGCCGACCTGGACGACGGCCGGCGGGTCGTGGTCAAGGTGACCGGTGCCGACACGTCGCGGCTGCTGCGCTACGAGCACGGCCTGCTCGGCACGGAGGCGGCCGTGAACCGGGTCGGGCACGACGCGGGTCTGCCGGTGCCGCGGGTGCTGCTCACCGACCTGTCCCGCCGGCACGTCGACGGCGACGCGATGGTCGTGACGTTCCTCGACGGCGACCTGTGGAGCGCCCTCGACCTCGAGCCGCTCGCCACCGCCCGGGCGCGGCGCTCGCTCGGCGCCTTCATGGCGCGGCTGCACACCATCGTCCCGGGCGCACGGTTCGGGTACCCGGCACCGGAGTCCGGCCTGGCCGCCGACACCTGGCCCGACGCGCTCGCCGCCATGATCCGCGCTGCTCTCGACGACGCCGAGCGCTGGGGCGTGGACCTGCCGGGCGACCGGCTGCTCGACGTCGCCGAGGGCCACCGCGACCTGCTCGCCGCCGTCACCACCCCGCGGCTCGTGCACGCCGACCTGTGGGAGGGAAACCTCCTGCTGGACCGGTCGGAGGGCACGGTCGTGGGGGTGCTGGACGCCGAGCGCGCACTGTGGGGCGACCCGTTGTTCGAGCTCGTCGGTGCCGACCAGTTCGGCGCGGGCGCCGTCGACCCCGACCTGCTGGCGGGCTACCGCCAGGCCGGCGGCGACCTGGGGCTCGGCGACGGCGCACCCGGCTCGGGCGACCCCGGCGCCTGGACCCGGCTGCAGCTGTACCGCGCCTACTTCGCCTGCCTGCTGGCGGTGGAGGTCGTGCCGCGCGGCTACACCGGCGACCGGGGCGACTGGCAGGCGACGCACGCGCGCGCCAACCTCGAGCGGGTCCTCGCCGAGCTCGACCCGCGCGGCTGAGAGCGGGTCAGCCCGTCCAGCCGAGCCGGCCGAGGGCGTTGAGCGTCAGCAGCACGCCCAGGCCGCCGAGGGCCCAGCCCGTGAGCTCGACGGCGTTCCTGGACAGCCACTTCTCCAGCCGGGCCAGCCGCGGCTCGACGAACCGGGCGGCGGCCAGCCGGCCGCCCAGCAGCAGCAGCGCCGGCAGCACCATGACCACGCAGTACGCGGCGAGGACGCCGACGCTCGTGCCGGTGCCCAGGTCCGACGTCGTAAGGAGGCCGATCGCCGCCAGGTACGGCAGCATCGTCCCGACCTCGAGCGCCACCGCGCCGAGCGCCAGCCCCAGCAGCGGCAGCAGCGACGGGTTCGGCGCGGTCGAGGTCGACGCGACCGTCGAAGTCGGGGCGGCGGACGGCAGCAGGCCCGGCACGGCGCCGCCGGGCGTCGTCGTGCGCGCGGTGCCGACGGTGCTCGCCGCAGTCTCGATGCCCATGGCCCGCGCCCGCCAGCGCACGAGCCGCCCGGGCTTCGCGCCCTGACGCGCGGCCCGCGCCTCGGCCTTCTTGCCGTCGAAGCGCCAGCTGATGGCGAACAGGAAGACGCCGAGGGCGAGCTGCAGCAGCATCACCGGCCGCGAGTCCAGCGCGTCGCCGTACCGGTCCAGCAGGGCGCCCGCGCCGAGCATCACCGCGATCCCCACGGCGAGGTAGAAGCCCGCGACCGTGCCGAGGTAGGCGAGCAGCCGTGCCGGACGGGGGCGGCCGGGCGCCATGAGCAGCCACACGGGGATGAGCAGGGTGCCGAAGCTGGTCGAGTCGATCAGCGCCAGCACGATCAGCGCGCCCGCGAGCACGCCGAGGCCCGCGCCTTCCAGCCCGCCGAGGTCGATGAGGTCCATGCCGACGATCCTCGCGACCCGCACCGGCCGCCGTCGTCGCCCGAACGACTGATCCTGCACCGGGGTGGGCCACGAGGCAGGGGTACACCCTTCGACCGATCCCCCGCGGCGCGCCCTGTGCTGGGATGGTGCGGTGACGACCGACCGCCCCGCACCCACCCTCCTGGGGAGGCTCGTGCGGGTGTGGGGCGGCGACGACCGACGGGGCGACGTCGCCACCGCGCTGACCCTGTTCGCGCTGGGCTGGCTCCTGCTGGAGGTCGGGCTCGTCGATCTCTTCCGGGGCGGCCCTCTCGGCGCGGTGGCGCCGGAGCCGTGGTGGCGGGTCGTGCTCCTCGCCGTCGGGTGCGCCCTCACGCTCGTCAAGCGCTCTCACCCGATGCTGGCGCTCGCCGGCGGCGTCGCCGTCACCGTGGTGGACCTGGCGTGGGGCGGCAGCCTCGCGATCATGCTCGTGCTCTGGGACCTGCTGTACGCGGCAGCGATGTGGTCGGGCCCGACGGCGCGCCGGTGGCTGTGGGGCACGGCCGTCGTGCTGACCGTCGCCGGGGCGGTCGCCGCCGGCGAGGCGACCCGCGACGCGCGCGCCTTCATCACGACGGGCCTGAACCTTGGCGCGATCCTGCTGGTGCCGATGTGGTGGGCGGACAACGTGCGGCAGAAGTCCGAGCTGGCGGCGGTGGAGCGTGCGCGGGCGGACGAGGCCGCCCGTGCGGCGGAGCTGGAGCGCGAGCGCGCCGCCGACCTCGAGCGGATCGCCGAGCTGGACCGGCACGAGGCCGTGCGCGCGGAGCGGGCCGCGATGGCGCGCGACCTGCACGACGTCATCGCCTCGCACCTGTCCACCATCGCGATCCACTCCGGGGCGGCGCTGAGCACGCCTCCGGACGCCGCGCGCGACCGCGGCGCGCTGGAGCAGGTCCGCACGAGCGCGGTCGAGTCGCTCACGGAGATGCGGTCCATGATCGAGCTGCTGCGCGCCGACTCGCCGCGCGACCCGCTCGCCGCTCCCGGGCGGCTCGACCGCCTCGACGACCTGCTCGACCTCGCCCGGGCGGGCGGCACCGTCGTGACGGCCGAGGACCCCGACGGCGTCGCCCGCGCCGACCTGCCGGCCGCCGTCGGGCACGCCCTGTACCGGATCGCGCAGGAGTCGCTCACCAACGCCCGCAAGCACGCGCCCGGGGCGCCGGTGACGGTGCGCCTGGACCGCGAGCCGCGACCGCGCGGCGGCGCGGTGGTGCTGGAGGTGCGGAACGCCGCGCCGCCGGCGGGCCGGGACGAGCCCGTCGACGCCGCCGGGCTGCCGCTCAGCGCCGGGACGGGGATGCTCACCATGCGCGAGCGCGCGGAGGCGCTCGGCGGCACCTTCGAGGCCGCGGCGACGGGCGACGGCGGGTGGGCCGTGCGCGCGCGGGTGCCGGCCGGCGCGGTGGGCGCCAGGGAGAACGGGAGGACGACGGGATGACGACGCCGGCGACCCGAGGCGGCACGACGGGCACGGTGGTCCGGGTGCTGGTCGCGGACGACCACGCGGCGATCCGCGCCGGGCTGCGGATGCTCCTGGACGCGGCGGACGACGTCGAGGTGGTGGGCGAGGCGGCCGACGGCGACGCCGCAGTGACGAACGCCCGCGCGCTGCGTCCCGACGTCGTGCTCATGGACCTGCGCATGCCGGGCACGGACGGGATCGCCGCCACGCGCGCCATCGCCGCCGAGGGCCTCGCGGACGTCCTGGTGCTCACCACGTTCGACCTGGACGAGTACGTGGACGGCGCGCTGCGCGCGGGCGCCGCCGGGTTCCTGCTCAAGACGGCGGAGCCCTCCGCGCTGCTCGACGCCGTGCGCCGCGTCGCGGCCGGGGACGGCGTCCTCGCGCCCGAGGTGACCCGGCGCGTGCTCGCACAGCTGTCGGGCGCCGCGCCGCCTGCCCCTCTCGCGGGTCCCGTCCCTGGCGCGGCGCGGCCCACCTCGGACCCCCGGCTCGCGGACCTCACGCCGCGCGAGGTCGACGTCCTCGGCGCGCTGGGGCGCGGGCTGTCCAACCAGGGGATCGCGGACGAGCTGGTCATCACCGAGGCCACCGCCAAGACCCACGTGTCGCGGGTGCTGGCCAAGCTGGGCGTGGTGTCCCGGATGCAGGCGGCGATCGTCGCGCGGGACGTCGGCCTGGCCTGACGGGCCTCGCCGCCCCTGGGTTGTGTCTGGCAACCTCCGAACTGCTGGCGATTCCAAGTGCTCCGCCACGTGCGTGACCAGGCTGAAACTGACGTCTCTGACCCGGTGCAGTGACCGGTGGAAGCCAAGCACGGCCCTCTACAGTGCTGCGGTGACTGCCGCGATCGAGCTTCACCTGCCTACCGGGTCCGGGATCTATTCCGAGGAGCAGTTGGCGGTGCTCAGAGACGGGTTCCAGGCGGCCGTCCGGCTCGCGCGGGACGTCCTGGATCTGGACGGGCTCGATGTTTTCGCCATCGACTCCCCTGACATGACGATCCCGAGCTGGGGTTGCGGTGGATACACGTACAGCGCGCGCTCGGTCGTCCTCGCCGTTGATTCGTCCTCGCACGTGACCACGAGGTCTGCGGTACGCGCGACCCTGGCCCACGAGTTCCACCACGTCGCGCGCGAGCGAGGACCTGGCTGCGGAACGAGCCTTCGAGATCGCGTCGTGTCCGAGGGTCTGGCCATGTTGTTCGAGGAAGAGGTTCTGGGTGCGGCGTCGGAGTTCGCACACCAGGACGTCACCCCCGATCAGGTCAGGCAGACGATCGAAGCGCTGGACGAGGACCCTGCTGACGACGGCCGGTGGTTCTTCCACGCCGGCGACATGCCGCTCTGGCTGGGGTACACGGTCGGCTATCGGTGGGCCCGCTCGTACGCCCACGAGCACGGCTTGAACGCATCCGCACTGGTGAACGTGTCCTCCGCGGAAGTCACTCGGACGGTCGCCGGCCGACCTTGGAACCTGGGGCGCGCGGACTTCCCGGGAGCGGAAGCCCGCTAGGCCGTCGGCGCCAGGCCCGGGCTGCGCACCACCCGCGCGGCGTGCGCGGCAGCCGCCGCGAGCGCCTCGGCGAGGTCGGACCCGCGCAGGTGGGCGTCGAGGAAGCCGGCGAAGAACCCGTCGCCCGCGCCGTTGGTGTCGACGACGTCGTCCACCCGCTCGGCGGGGACGTCCACGAAGCCGTCGGTGGTGAGCGCCGTGGCACCGCGGGCGCCGTGCGTGCACACGACGAGCCGGGCCCCGGCGTCGAGCCGCTCGGCCATGAACGACCGGTGGTCGGGCAGCCGGTCGGAGCTGAGGAACACGTGGGTGCCCGCCTCGACCCACGGGCGGTGGAAGTCGGCGACGCCGTCGTAGTCGTGCAGGTCCACCCACACGTCGCGACCCCGCTCGGCCGCCGCGACCAGGACGGGGACGGAGTGCGCGGCGAGGTCGACTACGACGGCCGCGGCAGCGTCCACGGCCGCGAGCGTCGCGTCCCAGCCGGGCCCGACGGTGGGGACCTGGCCGGGCGCGCGCAGATAGACGGACAGCCGGCCGCCGCCGGTGTCCATGAGGTTGAGGTGGCTCTCGGTGCGGCCGTCCGGGGACGGCTCGGCGAGCACGCGCACCCCGGCGTCGTCGAGCACGCCGCGCACGCGCGCGCCCTCGTCGTCGTCCCCGAGCACGGTGCGCAGGACGACGCCGCGACCCAGGCTCGCCAGGTTGAGCGCCTTGCCGGCCGAGGTGCCGCCGACGGTGTCGTACGCGCCGCGCGCGAACACGGTGTGGGGCGTGGGGTCGGGCAGCGCGTCGAGGTGCACGATGCGGTTCCAGGACGCGGGGCCGGCGACGAGGACGTCGCCCGGGCTCGGGGTGGTGGTCACGGCCGGAACCCTAGGGCGCCGCGACCTCGACGCGCGTCAGCCGCGCAGCGGCAGGCTGAGCGTCGCGTCGCCGTCGGGCGCGACGCGCACGGGCACGCCCCAGTCCTGCTGCGCCAGGTGGCAGGCGGGGAAGACGTCGGGGTCGGGCTCGCCGTCCGGGCCGAGGGGGACGACGTCGCACGACGCCGCCTTGGCGGTCACGTGCAGCACGCCCTCGGCGACGTCCGGGTTGAGCACCAGCACGCGGGCCAGGTCGACGCCGTCGCCCGCGCCGTCGAGCAGCAGCTCGGGCGGGGTGGCGCTGACGCGCAGCTCGGTGGACGGGCCCCAGCGGTCGTCGAGCTTCTGGCCGGGGGCGGGCACGAACGGCACGTCCAGGCGCAGCTCGCCCGGCGCGACCTCCGTCGCCGGGCGCGCCACCCGGTGCGCGCCGCCGTCGAGCACCTCGCCCGCGACGTCCGCGGGCAGCGCGACCCGGGTCAGCCGGTGCGCGGCGGACTCCACGACGAGCAGATGGACCGCGTCGTCGGACGTCTCGACGAGCACGTCGCTCGGCTCCGCGAGGCCGGTGGCGAGCGTCGTCACGGTGTCCGCCGCCGGGTCGTACCGCCGCAGCGCGCCGTTGTACGTGTCGGCGACGACGACGCTCCCGTCGGGCAGCGTCGCCACGCCGAGCGGGTGCTGCAGCAGCGCCTCGCCGGCCGTGCCGTCGCGGTGGCCGAAGTCGAACAGCCCCTGCCCGACGGCGGTGCTCACCACGACCGTCCCGTCCGCGACGGGCGCGACGCGCCGCAGGGCGGACGTCTCCGCGTCGGCCAGCCACAGGGCGTCGGCGGCGTCCGGACCCGTCGCGCGGGCCAACCCGGACGGCTGGGCGAACCATGCCCCGACGCCCGGCCCGTCCTCGAGGCCCTCGTTCATCGTCCCTGCCAGCAGATCCATCGATCCCTGGAGCCCGTCGAACGCCCACAGCGTGTGGTTGCCGGCCATCGCGACGACGAAGGCCCCGAGCCTGGGCGACCACTCGACGTCCCACGGCGACGACAGGCGGATCGCGCGCGGGGCGTAGTGGCCGTGCACGCCGTCGTCGTCGGGGCCCGCCCCTCCGGGCACCACGTTCTCGTGCCCGCCCACCATGTACTGCTCGCCCGTGCCCGCGACGGTGGTCACGCGGCCCGTCGTCAGGTCGACCCCGCGCAGCGCGTGGTTGACGGTGTCAGCGACGAGCACGTCGTAGCCGAGGCCGGGGCGCAGCTCGTCGGGCACGAGGCACAGCCCGTTCGGCTCGCTGAACCGCGCGTCGTCCGGCCCTCCGTCGACCAACCCGCGCTCTCCGGCGCCGATGCGCCGCACCAGGGTCTCGCCGTCGGGCGCGAGCTCCGCCAGCGCGTGGTGGCCGGCGTCCGCCACGAGCAGGTTCCCGGACGGCAGGGCGACCGCCTTGGCGGGGAAGCGCAGCGTGCCCGACGTCGGGGCGGGCGGCACGTACGGCCCGTCGCCGCGGTGCAGGGTGCCCTTCGCGTCGTGCTCGGCGACCAGCTCGTCCACGATCGCCTCGATCGCCGACGCGTGCCCCTCCCCCGCCATCTGCGCCACGACGTACCCCTCCGGGTCGACGACGACGAGCGTCGGCCAGGCGCGGGCCGTGTACGCGCCCCACGTGACCAGCTCCGGGTCGTCGAGCACCGGGTGGTGCACCTCGTACCGCTCGACGGCGGCGGCCAGCGCGTCCGGGTCCGCCTCGTGCGCGAACTTGGGCGAGTGCACGCCCACGATCACCAGCTCGTCGCGGTGCCGCTCCTCCAGCTCGCGCAGCTCGTCCAGCACGTGCAGGCAGTTGACGCAGCAGAAGGTCCAGAAGTCGAGGATCACGACCTTGCCGCGCAGGTCGGCGAGGGCGACGTCACGGCCACCGGTGTTGAGCCAGCCGCGGCCGACCAGCTCGGAGGCGCGGACACGGGGCAGACGAGACGAGGGAGCCACCCCGACATTCTGCGGCATCCTCGGTCACCGACCGGAACGTGCGGACCGGGTCGGCGAGAGCATGCGCCCGACGGCGCGAAGGAGGGACCGGAGCTCCGCGCGGTTGGGGCGGACTCCGAGCCGGGCGTACAGCAGCACGTCGCCGTACTCGGCCATGCGCACGATCTTGCCGTCGGTGACGTCGAACCGCGTCAGGTAGGTGTTGCGGTAGGGCATGCCGGTCCGGGCGACGACCATGTCGCCGGTACCGAGAAAGAAGACCTCGCGGCCGTCGGCGCCGACCGTCCACCGGTGGTCACGCCAGACCAGCGGGTCGAACTTGTCGAAGATCCCCCGGGTGTACCCGAGCACCTCGTGCCTGCCGCTCACGTCCGCGACGCAGAGTCCCCTGCGGCGGCCGGCGACGATGTCCACGACTCCGTGGTCCGTGGTCACCGCGTTCGAATGCATGAAGAGCTGCTCGACGTCGTCCCTGAGGGTGTCGTCGACGGCGCCGATGTCCTTCGCCTCGACAGCGCGGATGAACTCCTTCGCCGTCTCCAGGGCCGAGCGGGTGGTGGGTCGGGGTCCGGTCATGGCAGCGGCTCCTTCGCGTCCGGGACGGCGGTGGCGCCGCCCACCGTCGAGGATGCGGGGCCCCGCGGCGGCGAGGAATGCTGCGCGGAGACTGGTACTGCCAGTGCCACGACGGGGCGTCCGACCCCGGGAAGGATGGGCCCATGGCGGGCATCGATCGGAGCGACCTGGCGCACTTCCTGCGGCAGCGCCGGGCGGCGATGGCCCCGCCCGCCTCGCCCGCGCGGCCGCGGAGCTCCCGACGGCGCGTGGCCGGGCTTCGCCGGCAGGAGGTCGCCGACCTCACGGGGATCTCCGTGGAGTACTACACGCGTCTGGAGCAGGGCAGGGCCCCTCGCCCGTCGCGGGAGATCCTCACCGCCCTGGCGCACGGCTTCGCCCTGACCGGCCCGGAGCGCGCCCACCTGTTCCGTCTCGGAGGCGAGTCCCCACCCGACCTGCCCGCGCCCGAGTCGGTCGTCCGCCCGGGGCTGATGCGCATGCTCCGGGGCCTGGACGAGACGATGCCGGTCACCGTGCACGACGGCCGGCTCGACCTCCTGGCCCGGAACGAGCCCGCGGCCGAGCTGCTGCCGCCCTCCGACGTGACCGTCCGCTTCGGCCGCAACCTCGCCTACCAGGCCTTCACCACCACCGCCCTCACCGGCTTGCTCGGTGACGGAGCCGATCAGTTCCTGCGCGTCACGGCCTCCGAGCTGCGCACCGCGCTGAGCCGCTATCCCCACGACGACTACCTCCGCGCCCTGCTCGCGGAGCTCACCACGTCCAGCCCCACGTTCCGGGACTACTGGGAGCGTGGCGAGGTCATCGCGTGGCGATCGGCGACCAAGCGGCTGCGCCACCCCACCCACGGCCGGGTCACCTACGACATCGAGCTCCTGCAAGACCCGGAACGAGATCACTGGGTCATGCTCTACACCCCTCGTGACGCGCCCGACGGCCCGCCCGACGACGTCCGCTGCGAGGACTGCTCCCCGTGACGGTCGTGCCTCGTTCAGGCCACAGGGGCGGGGAGGTCGACGGCGTTCGCCGCCCGGTGGATCGGCGCCGTCATCGCGGCCATCATGCGGTCCTTGCCGGGCAGCCTGTCCATGACCCGCAGCATCGCGAGCGAGGCACGCACCTGCCCGCGGGTGCCCACCACCATCCGCTTGATGTTCGCCGGGCCGAGCGCCTGGTTCGCCGCCACGAACGGGCGCATCCTGCGCTCGTAGGCCGCGAACGCCCCGGCGGGGTCGTCGTGCGTGTCGAGGGCGGCGGCCAGCACGTACGCGCCGACGAGCGCCAGGCTCGTGCCCTGCCCGGACGCCGCCGAGGCGCAGTACGCGGCGTCGCCGAGCAGCACGGTGCGGCCGGCCGACCACCGCTCGGCGCGCACCTGGCTGAGGGAGTCGAACAGCAGGTCGGGCGACGCGGGCACGTCCGCCAGCAGCCCGGGCACCTCCCACCCCTCGCCCGCGTACGCGTCGGCGAGCAGTCGCTCGCGGTCCGCGCGCCCGAGGTCCCGGTGGCCGAGGGGCCCCGACGACCACAGGAACATCGCCCGCGCGCCCTCCTCCCGCGCCGTGGCGTAGACCAGGGCGGTGCGGCCGGGCCCCACGTACGTGACCTCCTCGCGGTCGAGGCCGAGCCGGTTGGGGACGGTCGCCACGGCGACGTAGTACCCGAGGTCGACGACGTGCCGCTCGTCCGGCCCGAGCACCAGGTTCCGCGTCCGGGAGCGCAGCCCGTCGGCGCCGACGACGACGTCGTAGCGTCCCGTGCGCCCGGAGGCGAGCTCCACCTCCACGCCGTCGCCCGTGTCCGCGAGGGACTGGATCGAGTCGCCGTAGACGTGCTCCGCCTCCGCGGCGCCCTCGCGCAGGAGACGGTGCAGGTCGCCGCGCAGCAGCTCGACGTCGTCGTGCACCCGGCCTCCGAAGGTGTCGCCGTCCATGCTGGCGGCCCGGCGCCCGCGGGCGTCGACGACCGTGCCCGCGCGGACCTCCGTGCGCAGGCTCCGCGCCTCCTCGAGCAGGCCCATGCGGTCCAGCACCTGCAGCGCGGCGCCCCGCACGTCGACCTTGTAGCCGCCGGCGCGGGGCGCGGCCGCCTGCTCGACGACGGTCACGACGTCGCCGCGGGCGGCGAGCCGGTGCGCGAGGGCGAGGCCGGCGACGCCGCCGCCGGAGACGAGGACGGAGCGGTTCATAGGTGTTCTCCTGACCGTGAGGAAGGTGGCGCGCACCACGCTAGACCCGATTGAGACGATCGTGCAAGACGTTCGTTTCAGACGTTCGAGCTAGCATGGGCCCATGCGCACCACCGACAACAGGGCCGCGCTCCTCGCCGCCGCCCGGACCTGCCTCCGCGACAAGGGGTACGCCCGGACGTCGGCACGCGACGTCGCCACCACGGCAGGCGTGAGCCTCGCGGCGATCGGGTACCACTTCGGGAGCAAGGAGGCGCTGCTCGACGCGGCCCTCGTCGACGCGCTGCGCGACTGGGGCGACGTGCTGGAGTCCATCGGCGCCGAGGACCTGGGCGCGTCGCCGGGCGAGCGGTTCCGCGCGGTGTGGGAGCGCGTCATGACGTCGGTCGCCGACGACCGGGCGCTCTGGGCGGTGCAGCTCGAGCTCGTCGCGGCCGCCGCGCGCGACCCGGAGCGGGCCGCCGCCGTCGCGGCCGACAACGCGCACGCCCGCACCGCGCTGGCCGAGCTCTTCGGCGTCCCCGACGCGCAGGGCGCGCTCGTGCAGATGCTGCTGCTGGGGGCGGTGTCGCGGTTGCTCCTCGACCCCGACGACGCCGTCGGGGCGGACGAGCTGCTCGAGCAGGTGTCCGCTCTGGCGGCGCTGGCCGCCTGAGCGTCAGAACGCGGTGACCGCGCCGACCACCGTCACCTGTACGGGGACGCCGTCCACCTGGGGCGGCACGTCCTTGCGCGCGCTGAGGGAGACGACGTTCACCTGCAGCACCCAGTCCGTCTCGTCGCCGCGCTGGGCGAGCCCGACGCCGCGCACCCCCTCGACCCTCTGGAGCGCCTCACGCAGGGCGGGCTTGGCGGCGCGCGCCTCGTCGATCGTGACCATGGAACACCTCCGACCCCTCCATTGTGCGCCACCCGCCGACAGGACCACAGCCCGGGCGGCGTGACCTGCGCCCCGGAGGAGCTCCTACCGCACGGCCGGCCCCTCGACCTCCACGGGACCCTGCGGCGACCGGCGCTGGATGCGCAGGTCGAGGGTGCTCCTCGACGTCGGGGCGACCGAGATCTGCGCCTCGTCCTCGCCGTCGACGATCGCGCGCACGTGCAGGTGACCGTCCTTGAGACGCATCGCGAACTGGTTCGTCCCCGCGACGAACCGCACCTCGCGGTCGTCGTCGATCACCGTGGGGGGCAGGGGAAGGCTCTTCGACATGGGTACAGCATGCCCTTCTCGTGCCCGAGAGGTGCCAGGCCGCCTCCCCCTGCCTGGTCGACGGTACAGGTCTCCGTGTACCGTCGACCCGTGACCACCGTCCCGCTCCGTCCCGTCCCGCCCGCGCGGCGGGCGCTGCTCGAGCGCCGGGTGCGCTGGATCGTCGCCGCGACGATCGCGTACAACGTCGTCGAGGCGGTCGTCGCCATCACCGCGGGGCGCGCGGCGTCGTCGGCGGCGCTCGTCGGCTTCGGCCTGGACTCCGTGGTCGAGGTGCTGTCGGCCGCCGCGGTCGCCTGGCAGTTCGCGGCCCCCGACCCCCACCGCCGCGAGCGCGTCGCGCTGCGGCTCATCGCGGTGTCGTTCTTCGGCCTCGCCCTGTTCGTCACCGCCGACGCCGCCCGCACGCTGCTCGGCACGGCCGAGCCGGACCACTCCCCCGTCGGCATCGCGCTCGCCGCCGTCAGCCTCGCGATCATGCCGTTCCTGTCGTGGGCCGAGCGGCGCACCGGCCGCGAGCTCGGCTCGGCGTCCGCCGTCGCCGACTCGAAGCAGACCCTGATCTGCACGTACCTGTCGGCGGTGCTGCTGGTCGGGCTCGTCCTCAACGCCACGCTCGGCTGGTCGTGGGCCGACCCGCTCGCCGCCCTCGTCATCGCCGGGTTCGCGGTGCGCGAGGGCGTCGAGGCCTGGCGCGGGGACGCCTGCTGCACGCCGGTCGGGGCGCTCCTCGCAGGCGACGACCGATGCGACGACGACGGGTGCGACGACGGCTGCTGCGCTCCCCGCGACGGCGGGGCGGCGAGGTAGTACCAGGACCCGCGAGGTAGTAGCCGAGGCACTACCTCGGCACGGCCGCTACTACCTCGCGGGATCACGAACTACCTCGGCGGACGGGACGGCCGCGCGACGCCATGCGGTCCGGGACAAGATGGGTGACATGAGCACCGAGATCCCGTCCCTGCCCCTGAACAACGGCACGTCGATCCCGCAGCTCGGCTACGGCGTCTTCAAGGTCCCGCCGGAGGAGACGCGCGAGCTGGTGCTGACCGCCCTCGAGGCGGGCTACCGGCACATCGACACCGCGCAGATGTACCGCAACGAGCGCGGGGTCGGCGAGGCCATCGCCGCGGCCGGGCTGCCGCGCGACGAGCTCTTCGTCACCACCAAGCTGAACAACGTGTTCCACGAGCACGACGCCGCGCTGGAGGCCTTCGACCGGTCCCTCGAGGAGCTCGGCCTCGACCACGTCGACCTGTTCCTCATCCACTGGCCCCTGCCCGCCGTCGGCCGGTTCGTCGAGGCGTGGGGCGCGCTCGAGGAGCTGTACCGCTCGGGCCGCGCCCGCGCGATCGGCACGTCGAACTTCCAGCCGCACCACCTGCGCCGCGTGCTCGCCGAGGGCACCGTGGTGCCCGCCGTCAACCAGGTCGAGATCCACCCGTGGTTCGGCAACGAGGAGGTCCGCGCGTTCGACGCCGAGCACGGCATCGTCACCGAGGCCTGGTCCCCGCTCGGCCGCGGCCGCGTGCTGGAGGACCCGACCCTCGCGCGCATCGCCGCCGAGCACGAGCGCACCCCCGCCCAGGTGGTGCTGCGCTGGCACGTGCAGCGCGGCGACGTCGTCTTCCCCAAGTCCGCGACCCCGTCTCGCATCCGCGAGAACCTGGAGATCTTCGACTTCGAGCTCTCGGGCGACGACATGGCCGCCATCACCGGCCTCGACCGCGGCGAGCGCATCGGCTCGCACCCCGACGAGATGAACAACACGGGCCGCTGACCGCAGGCGGAGGATCGCGAGATAGAGAAGGTCCTTCCGCGAGATAGAGAGGCCCGGACGGGGCCGCAGGCGTGCGGCCCCGTCCGGGCCTCTCTATCTCGCGGAAGGACCTTCTCTATCTCGCGGTGAGGGGTCAGACGGCCTTGCGGGTGGCGCGGATGCCGACGACCAGCCCGACGGCGCACGTGGCGGCCGCGGCGACCACGCCCCACAGCACGGCCGGGTCGGTGAACGTGCCACCGAACAGCACGCGCTCGGCGTCGACCATGTAGGTGAGCGGGTTGAACTTCGCCGCGGTCTGCATCCACGACGGCCCCGCCTCGAGCGGCAGCATCATCCCGGACAGGATGAGCAGCGGGAACAGCAAGGACTGCTGCACGCCCCAGAACAGCCACTCGCGATTCTTCGACGCCAGCGCCAGGGCGTGCGACAGCGCCCCGATCCCGACGCCGAAGACGCCGAGCAGCACCAGGCCGACCAGCGCGGGCAGCACGTGGAACGTGAACCCGAACGGGATGCAGACCACCGCGATGAGGAGGCCCTGCACCAGCAGCGGCGCGAACTCCTTGAGCGCCCGGCCCACGAGGATCGCCGAGCGGTCGAGCGGGGTGGCGAGCACCCGCTCGTAGGAGCCGGTCATGACCTCGTACAGCAGGTTCGAGCCGGTCATCGAGGTGCCGAACAGCGAGATCATGACGATCACGCCGGGCACGAACCACTGCAGGGTGTCCGCCGTGCTCGCTCCCTCGCCGCCGAAGCCGCCACCGAACGTGCCGGTGAGCAGCGGCCCGAACAGGCCGAGGAAGATCAGGGGCTGCAGCAGCGAGAAGATCAGCGTGAACGGGTCGCGCAGCACCAGCAGGATCTCGCGGGTGAACACCGCCCCGGTGTCCGTGACGAACTTGCCCGGCCCGGTGCGCGTGACGATCCGTGGCGCCTCGTGCTGCGCCGTCGTCGTGGTGGTGGTGGTGGTCTGCTCGGTCATGCTGCCGCCTCCTCGCGCAGGCTCCGGCCGGTGAGGTTGAGGAACACGTCGTCGAGGCTCGCCTGGCGGGCGCTCGCCGACGTCGTGGGGATGCCGGCCACCCGCAGCGCCTCGATGGCAGCGGGGAGCGACTCGGCGCCCTGCGCCGTGCCGACCCGCACCTGGAGGCCGGCGTCGTGGGCCGTGAGCTCGACGTCGCCGAGGTCGTCGGGCAGCGCGGCGCGGACCGCCGCCCCGTCGTCGGTGCCGACGACGAGTGTCAGGGTGTCGTCGGCGTACCGGCGCTTGAGGGCGTCGGGCGCGGCGTCCGCGATGATCTCGCCGTGGTCGATGACGACGACGCGCTCGGCCATGCTGTCCGCCTCGTCGAGGTAGTGCGTGGTGAGCACCACGGTCATCCCGTACCGCTCGCGCATCGCCGTGATGTGCCCCCAGAGATTGGCCCGCGAGTGCGGGTCGAGGCCGGTGGTGGGCTCGTCGAGGAACAGCAGCGGCGGGTGGTTCATCAGCCCGAGCGCGACGTCGAGCCGACGGCGCTGGCCCCCCGACAGCGACTGCACCGACCGCTTCTCGAGCCCGCCCAGCTCGAGCGCGGCCACGAGGTCGGCGGCCCGCTCCTTGTAGACCTCGGGCGGCAGCCCGTAGAAGCGGCCCTGGTTGTGCAGCTCGTCGACCACCTTGTAGCTGAAGCCGCCGCCGTTGCCCTGCCCGATGAAGCCCAACCGGGCCCGGACCTGCGCAGGGCTCTTGACGACGTCGTACCCGGCCACGGTGGCCTCCCCCGCCGTCGGCTCCAGCAGCGAGGTGAGCATCCGCAGCGTCGTGGACTTGCCCGCCCCGTTGGGCCCGAGGAAGGCGACGAGCTCGCCCTCCGCCACGTCGACGTCGATCCCCTTGACCGCCTCGACGGTCTCCTTGCGACGGCTGAACGTCTTGGTCAGCCCGCGTGCTCGAATCATGCCCGCACCCTCTCTCGTACGCTGTACTGGAACTAGTCTCGACTCTAACCAGGGGGTCCGACAAGACCCTCGGCGCCGGGATGGGAGGATGACGAGCCATGTCGAGCACTTCACCTCCGCCGCCGGACGACGGCGTCCCCCGCCCGCCCGAGGTCGTGCGCCGGCTGGCCCTCCTGTGGGACCCGCCGCAGCCGTCGGGCCGCGGCCGCCGGGCCCGGCTGACCCTCGACGACGTCGTCGGCGCGGGCACGGCGATCGCCGACACCGAGGGGCTCGAGGGCCTGTCGATGCGGAAGGTCGCGGCACGGCTCGGCGTCGGCGCGATGTCGCTCTACACGTACGTGCCGGGGCGCACGGAGCTGCTGGACCTCATGATCGACCGCGCCTTCGCCGAGCTCGGGCTGCCGCCCGCCACGGCGACGTGGCGCGACGGACTGGCCGCGTACGCCCGCGCGCACTGGGAGCTGTTCCAGCGCCACCCCTGGATCCTGCAGACCAACATGTGGCGCCTGCCGCTCACCCCGTCCGTCCTCGACGTGCAGGAGTGCGGGCTGCGCACCCTCGTGGACACCGGCCTGCCGGAGCGCCAGGTGGTGGAGATCCTCGGGCTCGTCGACGCGTTCGTGCGGGGCCTGGCACGATCCACCGTCGCGGAGTCCGCGGAGAAGGACGCCTCGGGGCAGAGCAACGACGAGTACTGGACGTCGATGAGCAGCTTCTGGGTGGACCATTTCGACCCGCGGCGCTACCCCACCATGCTGCGGATCTGGGACGCGGGCGGCTTCGACGCCGAGGCCACGCCGTTCGAGGCGTCGCTGGAGCGGCTGCTCGACTCCGTGGGCATGGCGATCGACCGGGCGCGCGGGACTTCCCAACCCGGCGACTCCTCCCTACGATGAACTGGTCCAGACCACCGTCCCGGAGGACTTCATGGAACGCACCGTCGTCGTCGCCATCACCGAGGGCCTGCACGCCCGCCCGGCCGCCCTCTTCGCGCAGAAGGCGGGCCAGCAGCCCGTCCCCGTGAAGATCGCCAAGACCACCGGCGGCGACGCCGTGGACGCCGCGAGCATCCTCGGGATCATGACCCTCGGCGCCTCGGTGGGCGACGAGGTGGTGCTGCGCACCGAGACCGACGGCGACGACGCCACCACCGCGCTCGACGCCCTCGTCGAGTTCCTGTCGCAGGAAGCGGTGGCCTGACGGACCGGCCCGCCCGGTCATCTCGTGCGGCACGGTCGGCACGTCGTGGCAGGCCGGCCTGTTCGGCTTCCCCAAGGCGTTCCTCGGGCTCATCGCCGAGTCCGTGGTCACGCCGCATGGTTCCTGATCCTGGCCGCCGCCGTCCTGCTCAAGTACGGCACGGCTCTCTTCGCCTGACGCCGAGAGAGAGAAGCCAGACCCGCGAGATAGAGAGAGGTCCGGAGGACGCCGCAACCGGTTGCGGCGTCCTCCGGACCTCTCTTTATCTCGCGGGTCCGGCTTCTCTCTCTCGGCGGGCTACAGGCCGAGGGGCTCCAGGACGGCGGCGAGCTCGCGCCGGACGGCGGAACGCGCGGCGTCGGCGCCGGGCTGCTCCAGCGCCACGCGGGCGAGGTCGCGGCACCTCGCGAACGACACCTCCGCCAGGACGGCGGCGACGTCCGCGAGCGCCCGCGGCGTCATGGACAGCGACGTCACGCCGAGCCCGACGAGCACGGGGGCCAGGACCGCGTCGGCCGCCGCCTCCCCGCACACGCCCACCGGGCGGCCGTGCGCGTGCGCCCCCTCGCAGGTGGCGCGCACGAGCTCGAGGACGGCGGGCTGCCACGACGTGGACAGCGCGGCGAGGTCGCCGAGCATCCGGTCGGCCGCCATCGCGTACTGCGTGAGGTCGTTGGTCCCGATGCTGCCGAACGTGGCGTGCTCGAACACCCAGCGTGACCGCAGCGCGGCGGCGGGCACCTCGATCATCGCGCCCGCGCGCCGCAGCCCGTGCGCCTCGCAGGCGGCGACGAACGACCGCGCCTCGTCGGTGGTGGCGACCATCGGCGCCATGACCCACACGTCGGCGGACTCCGCCTCCGCGGCCGCCGCGATCGCCTGGAGCTGCCGGTCCAGCACCTCCGGGTGGGCGACGGCGGTGCGCAGGCCGCGGACGCCGAGCGCCGGGTTGGGCTCGTCGTCGGCGGTGACGAAGGGCAGCGGCTTGTCCGCCCCCGCGTCGAGGGTGCGGACGACGACCTTGCGGCCGGCGAACGCGGACAGCACGCCGCGGTAGGCCGTGACCTGCTCCTCGACGGTCGGCTCGACGTCGCGACCGAGGAAGCAGAACTCGGTGCGGAACAGGCCCACGCCCTCGGCGTGCGCGGCGACGGCGGCCTGCGCCGCCTCCGGGTCGGCGACGTTGGCCAGCAGCTCCACCCGGTGCCCGTCGGCCGTGCGGCCGCGGCCGCCGAACTCGCGCTCCACCCGCACCGCGTTCCGCGCGGCCTCGACCTCGGCGTCCGAGGGGTCGCGCAGGACCGTGCCCGCTCCGCCGTCGACGACGACGGTCTCGCCCTCGGCGAGGTCCTCGGCGCCCCGGGCCGCGACGACGGCGGGGATGCCGAGCGCACGCGCCAGGATCGCGGTGTGCGAGGTCGGGCCGCCGCCGCTGGTGACGATCGCGACGACCGCCTCCGGGTCGAGGGTCGCCGTGTCGGCGGGGGCCAGGTCCTCCGCGACGAGCACGAACGGGTGCCCCGGCGAGGGGACGCCCGGGGGCCGCACGCCGGTGAGCTCGGCGACGATGCGGTCGCGGACGTCGCGGACGTCCCGGGCCCGTTCGCTCAGCGGCGGCCCGAGCGGCTCGAGCTGCGCCGCCAGCGCGTTCGCGGCGTCCCACACGGCGCGTTCGGGGGTCGCGGCGGACTCACGGACGCGCCGCTCGGCGTCGGACGCGAGGGTGGGGTCGGCCGCCATCGCGGCCGTCACGGCGAGCACGTCCGCCGCCGTCCCCGTGGCCTGCGCCGCCTGCGCGGCGAGGCGGTCCCGGACGGCCGACGTCGCGGCGCCCAGGCGGGACACCGCGTCGTCGGCGCCGGAGGCGCCGGACGTGTCGAGGGTCGCCGCCGAGGGCTCCGGGACGGGGGCCGGCATCGTCACGACGACGCCGGCCGCCCGCCCGGGGCTCACCGGGGCACCGGTGAGGGTGGTGCTCATCAGTCGGAGCCCTTCTCCTTCGTGGCCCCCGCGCCACCGTCGGACCCACCGTCGGTCGCGCCTCCGACGGAGGCCGGGGCGGCCTCCTTCTGGTCCGCCACGGCCTGGTCGCCGACGACGGCGGCTGCGGCTTCCGGGTCGTCCTCACGGCCCGGCGTCCGGAGGTTCCACTTGGTGATGACGAACCGGAACAGGAAGTAGTAGATGGCCGCGTACCCGAGCCCGATCGGGATGAGCAGCAGCGGCATCTCGGCGATGCGGAAGTTCAGCAGGTAGTCGATGACGCCGGCGGAGAAGCCGAAGCCGTCGCGGATGCCGAGCGCGTTGACCAGCGCCATCGAGGTGCCCGTGAGCACGGCGTGGATCGCGTACAGCGGGTAGGCCACGTAGACGAACGCGAACTCGAGCGGCTCGGTGACGCCGGTGACGAACGCGACCAGGGCGGCGGAGCCCATGACGCCGGCGATGACCTTGCGGTTCTTCGGCTTCGCGGTGTGCACGATGGCGAGGGCCGCGGCCGGCAGCGCGAACATCATGATCGGGAAGAAGCCGGTCATGAACGTGCCGGCCGTGGGGTCGCCGGCGAGGAAGCGGAAGATGTCGCCGTGCGCGACGTTGCCGGCGCTGTCGGTGTACGAGCCGAACTGGTACCAGGGCAGCGAGTTGAGCAGGTGGTGCAGGCCGATCGGCACGAGCAGGCGGTTGAGCGTGCCGTAGACGAACGCGCCGATCACCGTGGAGCCGGTGACGAAGCCACCGATCTGCTCGTTGAACAGCCAGTCGAAGGCCGGGTAGATGAGCGAGAAAACCACGCCGATGACGACCGCAGCGCCAGCGGTGACGATCGGCACGAACCGCCGGCCGCCGAAGAAGGCGAGGTATGCCGGGAGCTTGATCCGGTAGTACTTCTGGTACAGCAGCGCGGCGGTGAGGCCGATGACGATGCCACCGAGGACGCCGTAGTTGATGAGCTCCTGCTCCTCGCCCTCGGCCGGGAGGCCGAGGACCGTCGGCGACAGCGCGTCGGTGACCCCGGTGAAGACCAGGTATCCGATGAGGGCCGCGAGGCCGGTGGAGCCGTCCGCCTTGCGCGCGTACCCGATGGCCACGCCGAGGGCGAAGATCATCGCGAGGTTGCTGAACAGCGCGTTGCCGGCGGCGCCGAGCACGTCGGCGACGGGCTGCATCCACGGGAGGGTGCCGGCCACGCCGTCGGCGCCCAGCATGTCGGGCTGCCCCAGACGCAGCAGCAGCGCGGCGGCGGGCAGCGAGGCGATGGGGAGCATCAGCGAGCGGCCGATGCGCTGCAGCTGCGCCAGGCCGGGGAATCCCCGCTTCTGCTTGGTCTCTGCGACCGTGGTCATGGTTCTCCTCCGATGGATGGCCCGGGGGCGGGCATGTCCGGCAGGCCGTGCCTGCGTCGTCCGGCGGCAGTGTCGCGACGTCGGGGCGTCATTGCCGGTGATCCTCACGCTGCCACCGGCAGGTTGTCTGGACCACTTGCAGGAAGAGTGGTCTAGACCTCATGATGTGTCAACCCCGCGGTTCTGCGGGAGGACACCGCACCGGTGGCCGGCGGCGACGCCCGATACTGGTCCCGATGTCGCACAGCACGCAGATCGATGCCGATCACAGAGCAGGACAGGACACGAGGATGGTCAGGGACGGCGCTCGCCCCGGTGAGCACAAGTACCTCGCGGTGCGCGCGTTCCTCGCCGACCTCGTCACGACCGAGCTCGCGGTCGGCGACGCGATCCCGTCCGAGCGCAGCCTCACCGAGAAGTTCGGCGTCTCGCGCATGACCGTGCGCCAGGCGATCGACGCGCTCGTCACGGAGGGCGTGCTCGAGCGCGCGCAGGGCCGTGGCACGTTCGTGGCCCCGCCGCGCGCCGACTTCGAGATGCGCCTGACCACGTTCGGCGAGGAGGCGCGACGCCGCGGACTCGTCCCCGGCGCCACGGTGCTGCGGTGCGAGCAGCGCCCCGCGCCCGCTCCCGTCGCCGAGGCGCTGGACCGCGAGCTCGGCGTCCCCGTGCACCACGTGGTGCGGCTGCGCACCGCCGACGGCAACCCGATGAGCGTCGAGGAGTCGTGGATCCCCGTCGACCTCGCGCCCGACCTGCTCGACGACGGCGTCCCCGACAGCCTCTACGCGGCCCTGCGCGAGCGCGGCCTCGACCCCACCTGGGGCGAGGAGGTCATCACGGCCGCGGACGCCACCCCGGAAGAGCTGGAGGCCCTGCAGATGCAGGGCTCCCGCGCCGTCATGCGCACCGCCCGCCGCACCTTCGGCGGCGACGCCGCCGTGATGTACTCCCGCGCCTGCTACCGCGGCGACCGGTACAGCGTCTTCGTGCCCCTGCGCGAGGCGCGGCCCACGCTCGTCCCGCGCGCCCGACCTGCCTTCCCCGACGCCGGCACCGACGCCGGCCGCACCGTCCAGCCCTCCGAACGCCCCGGACGCATCCCCGAAGGGAGCCCCCGATGAGCACGCCCGACCCCGACGCGCAGCTCGCCGCCTCGATCCTCGCCGGTCTCGGCGGGGTGGAGAACATCGAGGAGATCGACCCGTGCACCACCCGGCTGCGGTCCCTCGTGAAGGACCCTGCCCTCGTCGACGCCGCGCTGCTCAAGCGCGCCGGCGCGTTCGGCGTGATGATCAACGGGCGGGTCGTGCAGGTCGTCGTCGGCCCGCGCGTGGACACGATCGCCTCGGACCTCGCCGAGCTCATGTGAGCTGACGCGAGCTGGTCCTTCCCGCACCCACCGACCCCCGGAATCTCCACCCGGACCCACCAAGGAGCATCATGAGCAAGGCACAGCAGATCCTCGACGCGCTCGGCGGCGACGACAACATCATCGACCTCGAGCCGTGCATCACCCGGCTGCGGGTCGAGGTCGAGGACCCCGCCAAGGTGAACGACGCCGCGCTGACCGCCGCCGGCGCCATCGCCGTCGTGCGCTCCGGTATCGCGATCCAGGTGATCGTCGGCCCCGAGGCCGACAACCTCGCCACGGACATCGAGGACCTCCGCTGATGACGGCGCTGACCGTCCTCGCGCCCGTCACCGGCACCGTCGTGGACGTGTCCGAGGTGGACGACCCGGTGTTCTCCGCCGGCCTCGTCGGCCCCGGCCTCGCGATCGAGCCCGACGGCGTGCGAGGGGGCGAGGCGGTCGCGCCCATCACGGGCACGATCGTCAAGCTGCACCCCCACGCGTTCGTCGTGCAGCACGACGACGGCCGCGCCGTGCTGGTGCACCTCGGCATCGACACCGTCAAGCTCGGCGGCGAGGGCTTCACCACCCACGCGTCCGAGGGCGACGTCGTGCGGCGCGGCGCCGTGCTGGTCACCTGGGACCCGGCGACCGTGCGCGAGGGCGGCAAGTCCGCCGTCTGCCCCGTCGTCGCGCTCGAGGCCACGCCCGACGCCGTCGACCGCCTCGCGCAGGTAGGCACGATGGTCGAGCACGGCGAGGACCTGCTCACCTGGGGCTGAGCCCCGCCGAGATAGAGAACCCGGAACCGCGAGATAGAGAAGCGCGGACGGGACCGCAACCGGTTGCGGTCCCGTCCGCGCTTCTCTATCTCGCGGTTCCGGGTTCTCTATCTCGGCACGAGGGTGACGCCCAGGGCCTCCAGGACGGCGTCGACCGGGTTGCAGTACGTCAGCCCGGTGCCGTCGGCGCCGCCGGTCTCCGAACCGGCGAACAGCAGCCCGAGCGCGACGCCGTCCTCGCGGTAGACGAGCGAGCCGGAGTCGCCGCCGCGGGAGAACGCACCACCCACGCCCTCCACCTCGATCTGGTTGTCGAAGGAGAGCGCGCCGAGCTCGTCGCCGTACCCGACGACGACGTCGTCCATCTCGATGGCCGTCACCCGACCGTGCGTGTGCGCCGTGGTCCGGCCGACCTTCGCCACCGCCTCGCCGCCCGCCGCGACGGCCGTGGTGGTCACCGCGCCCACCGGGTACGACGGGTCGAACTCGATCCCGTCGTCCAGGAGCGCGAGGGCGGCGTCCACCGTGGCCGGCTCGCCCGGCGTCAGCGGCACCACCTGCGCGAGGGAGCCGACCCGGTCCCCGGGCGCACGGCCGCCGTCCGCCGGGCCCGGCTGCACCACGACGTCGCCGACCTGCGCGGACGGCGACCCCGCGAGCACGTGGAAGTTGGACAGGACGTACCGCGCGGCATCCCCGTCCTGCACGCCCGCCTTCACCACGAACGCGCCGAGCGTGCCCGCGGTGACGTCCACGTGGGCGATCGAGACCCCCGGGCGCAGCGGCCGCACGCGGTCGGTCTCCCCGAGGGCGCGGGCCGTGGCGACGGGCGGGCGGACCTGCGCGCCGAGGGTCCGGATGCGCCCGGTGCGACGGACGTCGACGGCGTCGCCCGCCTCGGCGGCCAGCTTGCGCACGAACGACCGCGCGGTCGGGACCCCGAGCCGGTACCGCACCGCGATGCCGTACCCCCCGTCCCCGTGAGGCGCGAGGCCCAGCGACAGCGTGGGCGCACGCACCACGTCGGCGGGGGTCGCGTCGTCGCCGACCACGTACGGGCTGGCGGGCACGCCGTGCCGTTCGGCCAGGTCACGGGCGAAGTCGGTGAGCTGTGCCTTGGTCTCGCGCGCCTGGGTGAGGTCCATGCGGCGAGTCTGGTGCAGGCCTGTGACAGACCCGGATGTCACAAACCGGCGAGTCGGACATCTCTCCCCACGTGAGACCCGCACCAACCCTGCTCGCGCCCGACTTCGACGATGTCCGACGCGCCCTCTCCTGGGCGCTGGACCACGACCTGCACGCCCTCCTCGAGCACCGGCAGGTGGTCCACCTGGGCAACGCGGCGAGGCGGCGCGCCGACGCCCTCCTCGTGCTGCGCTGGCAGCGCGCCGCCGCCCGCTGCTCGAGAGCGCTCTACTGACGAGAGCGGCAGTTCCGGTTCGCGTCGGCAGTTCGAACTGCCGACGCGAACCGGAACTGCCGTCCTGATCAGGCCCGCAGCAGGCGCCCCACGCCGAGCCGTCGGCCGCGCGCGGTGACGAGCGCCGCCAGCGCCAGGCCGCCCAGGCCCCACAGCACGAGCAGGGTCACGGCCATCGCCAGGCCGCCGGCCGCGGGCACCACCACCGCCGTCAGGGCGTCGCGCGCGGCGCCGACCGGCAGCGCGTCGACGAGCCCCTGCAGCGCGGACGGCACGGTCGCGACGACGCCCGTCGCGATGAGCAGGACGGCGATCAGCAGGCTGATCCCGCGCCCCAGGTTGCCGAGCCAGCCGAGGAAGCCCTGGTGCACGGCGACGAACGCCACCGACGCGACGGCCCCCACGAGGATCGACCCGACCCAGCCCCCGGCGTCGAGCTTCTCGACCGCCGCGAGGATCACGCCGATCAGCGCGCCGGTCCCGGCCCCGACCGCCGCCGGCAGCCAGAACGCGGAGAGCGCCAGCCGCACCGAGTCGCGCGTCGACCCCAGGGCCCGCGCCATGACCGGCGGGAACACCGTCAGGAGGGCCAGCGCGCCCAGCCACAGCGCCACGACCGCGAACAGCGGGCCCGACGCACCGGTGCTGATGCCGGACGCCGACGGCGTCGCCACGGGCTCCGCGACCACCGACGCGAGCGTCTGACGCTCGTCGTCCGTGTACGTCGGGATCTGGTTCTTCGCGTCGTCGAGGCCGGAGGCCAGGTCGTCCGCGCCGGACGCGAGCTGGCCGATTCCGCCCGCCAGGTCGCCCGCGCCGGAGGCGATGCCCTCGGTCCCGGTGGCGAGCTGGCCCACGCCGGAGGACAGGTCGGTCGCACCCGACGCGACCCCAGAAGCCCCGGTGGCGAGCTGCCCGACGCCCGACGACAGCTCGGACGCACCCGAGGCCACGCCGTCGGCTCCGCCGGCCACCTGGCCGGCACCGCCTTGCAGCTGACGGAGCCCGTCGGCGAGCTCGCGGTTCCCGTCGGCGAGACCGGCGGCACCCGTCGACAGCTTCTCGAGGCCGGTGACGAGACCCTGCGCACCGGCGGCGGCCTGAGAGAGCTCTTCCTGCCCCCCGGCGAGCCCGCCCGCGAGGTCGCCGCCGCTCGAGCCGAGCGCCTTCTGCAGCTCGGCCAGCTGCGCACAGCCCGGCGCGGCCTGGTCCTGGAGGCAGCCGAGGTCGGTGAGGGCCTTGGTGAACGCGGCCTCGGTGGCCGCATTGGCCTCCTCGAGCCGGGACGACAGCGCCTCCGCGCCGGCGGTGAGCTGCGCTTCGGCCTCCGTGAGACCGTCCGCCAGGGGCGCGACCCGGTCCGCCATCTCCTGCGCCCCCGCCGCGAGCTCGTCGCCGCCGGCCGCGAGACCGTCGGCACCCTCGGCACTCTCGCCGATCCCCGCGGCGACGCCCCGCGCGCCGTCGGCGACCTGCCCGGCCCCGTCCGCGAGCTGCGACGCGCCCCCCGCGGCGTCGTCCGCGCCGTCGGCGAGCTGCCCTGCTCCGTCCGCCAGCTGCACCGCGCCGCCCGCGGCGTCGTCCGCGCCGTCGGCGAGCTGCCCCGCACCGTCGGCCAGCTGGTCGGCGCCGTCCTGCGTCTGGCCCGCGCCGTCGGCGAGCTGCACGGCGCCGTCCTGCGCCTGGCCGATGCCGTCGGAGAGGTCGTTGAAGCCGACGAGCACGTTGTCGACGTAGGTCTCGGTGAGCGTGCTCGACATGACGGACGTCGCGGTCGCCGCGACCACGCGGGCGAGCGCGTCGTCGGCCACGCGGCCGCCGGGCGGGGTGCTCACGTCGATGGTGGCCTGCCGCGCCTCGGACGGGTCGTCGTTGCCGTAGGACGTGGCGGCGGCCGAGAAGTCCTCCGGGATCGTCACGACGGCGGAGTAGGTGCCGTTCGCGAGGCCGTCGGCCGCCGACTCCTCGTCCGTGATCGTCCAGTCGAAGTTGGTGGCGTCCTCGGCCGGCTGCGCGGCCTTGGCACCGTCGGCGGTCTCCCCGCCGCTGACGAGCCCGGACGCGAGCTGGCGGCCCAGCGGCACGGTCTGCCCCTGGACCTCGACCGGCTCGTCGAGGTTGACGATGGCGGCCGGCACCTGGTCGAGCCGGTCCTGCGGGTTCCACAGCGCGGCGAGCAGCAGCCCGAGCACCATGATCGGCAGCAGCGCGACGGCGGCGATGCGCCAGGGGTCGCGGCGCGCCCGGGTGGCGATGGTCGGGGCGGTCATGCCCGCACCTCCTGCACGTGGGTGTCCTCGTCGATGTCGTCGGTCGCGTGCGCCCCCGAGCCGTCGGGCTCCGTGGGCACGGGGATGTGCTCGTCACCGGGGGCGGGCGGTGGCACGTCCGCCCCGGTGAGCGTGCTCGGCGCGCCCCAGCCTGCGCCGACGTCCAGCACGGCGACCTCCCGGCCGGTGCCGTCGTCGAGCAGGTCGGTCGCCGAGACGCCGCTGGCGCCGAGCAGCACCGCCGTCCCGCCGCGCTGCGCCCGGGCGAGCGCGGCGGCGAGCGCCTCGCGGGCCGGCCGGTCGGCGACGGCGTCGGTGCGGTCCACGACCACGACCCGGGCGCCGTCGCGCACCGCGGCGTCGACCGTGGCGGCCGGGCGGCCGTGCTCGGCGAGGGCGTCGACGACGGCGACGCGGCCGCGCACCGTCATCGCGCGCTCCGGCAGCACGAGGCCGGTCACCTTGACCGCCCCGGCGTCGGGCGCCATCCGCCCGGCGAGGGCGAGCAGCAGCGCCGACACGGGGGCCGCGGCGTCGCCGTGCACGCACAGCGCGCCGCCGTCGGGCACGCGCACGCTCACCGGCCCCACGACGGGGGCGACGCTGCCGTCCGGCCCGGCGACCTCGAGGTCGCGTGCGGCGACGGCGTCGGTCGCGTCCGGCTCCGGCCACGACGCGAGCCGCAGCTCCTTGGTGAGGCCCTCGCCCTCGACGTCGAACGTGGGCAGCACCCGGTCGAGCCAGCGCGGCATGTGCCAGGCCCGGTCGCCCAGGAGATGGAGCACGGCGGGCACGAGCGTCATGCGCACGACGAACGCGTCCACGAGCACGCCGACCGCGAGGCCGAGCGCGATGGGTTTGAGGGTCATGTCGCCCTCGGGCACGAACGCGACGAAGACTGCGAACATGATCACCGCCGCGGCCGTGACCACCTTGGCCGAGCCGAGGAAGCCCGTGCGCACCGCGCGACGGGCGTCGCCGCCGTGCACGTAGTCCTCCCGGATCCGGGAGACGAGGAAGACCTCGTAGTCCATCGCCAGGCCGAACAGCACCCCCATGAGGATGATCGGCATGAAGCTGATGACGGGGCCCAGCTTGGTGACGTTGAGGGCGTCCGCGAGGACGCCGTTCTCGAACACGAGGGTCACCACGCCGAAGGCCGCGCCGACGGACAGCAGGTAGCCGAGCGAGGCCTTGATCGGTACCCAGATCGAGCGGAACACCATCGTCAGCAGCACGAGCGACAGGCCCACGACGACGAGGCCGAACGGCAGCAGCGCGGCGCCGAGCTTGTCCGAGACGTCGATGCCGACCGCGGCGAAGCCGGTGACGGACAGGTCGACGCCGTACTTGTCGAGGTAGTGGTCGTGCTGGTCCCGGATCTCGTTGACGAGGTCCTTGGTCTCCTGCGACGTCGGACCGCCCTCGGGGACCACCTGGACGATGCCGGTGTCGGCGGACGGGTTCGGCGTGGACAGCGGCACGTCGGCGACACCGGGCAGGTCGGCGATCTCGTCACCCAGCTCGTCCATGAGCGTCACGGGGTCGTTGCTGGTGACGATCGAGCCGGTGACGATCAGGGGGCCGTTGAAGCCCTCGCCGAACTCCTCGCCCACCAGGTCGTAGGTGACGCGGGCGCTGTTGTCCTCCGGCAGCGTGCCGGCGTCCGGCAGCGCGAGGCGGAGGTTCGTGGCCGGCAGGGCGAGGGCGGCGATGGCGCCCACGACCAGCACGATCGTGAGGACGGGGAAGCGGGTGGCGCCGCGCACCCAGCCCGCGAAGAACCGGTTCTCGCGCGGGGCCGACGACGGCGCGGCCTGACGCTTGCCGCGGCCCTTGCGGCGCGGCGCGCGGGGGGCCTTGGGCCGCAGCCGCTCCCCGGAGAAGGACAGCAGCGCGGGCAGCAGCGTGAGCGAGACGAGGACGGCGATGCCGACCGCGACGGCGGCGGCGATGCCCATGACGGTGAGGAACGGGATGCCGGCGACGCCGAGACCCACGAGGGCGATCATCACGGTGAGGCCCGCGAAGATGACGGCCGAGCCCGCCGTCGCGGTGGCGCGCGCGATCGACTCGTCGACCTCGAGGCCGGCGGCGAGCTGTTCGCGGTGCCGGGACACGATGAACAGCGCGTAGTCGATGCCCACCGCGAGGCCGAGCATGAGGCCGAGCATCGGCGTCGTCGAGTTGATCGGGCCGAACACGGTGGCCGTGAGCAGCAGGAGCATCGACACGCCCACGCCCATGAGCGCGTTGACCAGCGGCAGGCCGGCCGCGACGAACGAACCGAGCGTGATGATGAGGACCACGAGCGCGACCACGACGCCGATCGCCTCGATGATGCTCAGGGCGGGGAACTCCACGCTGAACAGCTCGCCGCCGAGGCTGGCCTGCGACCCGGCCGGCAGCGCGGCGGCGAGGTCGTCGCTGGCCGTGTGGAGCGCGTCCTTGGTGTCCTCGGTGATGACGGACTGGTCGCCCTCGAGCTGGATCGTCAGCAGCGTGGCGGTGTCGTCGTCGTTGACCGACGCGGCCATCTGGTCGTCGTAGGGCGAGGTGACGGCGGCGACCTGGTCGAGCTCGCCGAGGTCGTCGACCGCGTCGGTGATCGGGTCGCGCATCGCGTCGTCGTCGATCGTGGACCCGTCCGGCGCCACGACGATGATCTGCGCGGAGGAGCCGCTGACCTGCGGGAACGTGGCGGACAGGCTGTCGAGCGCGTCCTGGGACTCAGTGCCCGGGATGGTCACGGAGTTGTCGAAGCCCTGGTAGAGCAGGCCGGCCGCGCCGCCGACGACGGCGAGCACGAGCACCCACCCGATGACGACGAGCCGCCGGGCCCGGGCGGCCCAACGGCCGAGGGAGTAAAGGACGGAGGACACAGGCTCTCCCGGGACGACGGAGCTGGGGTTCGATACGGCACTGTATCCGATGCACGAACGTATCCGATACGTCGCTGTATTGGCTACAGTGAACCCGGCCGGGCACGCTGCCCGCACCCGGC
>Ga0160432_100176_pt1 | contig 56881 bp, 28 predicted proteins | sample HID1971M_E0MG_FD_108250 | JGI IMG/M metagenome (GOLD analysis project Ga0160432, IMG submission 108250) | Enriched millipede-associated microbial communities from UW Madison campus, WI, USA - HID1971M_E0 MG | ecosystem: Host-associated > Arthropoda: Insects > Digestive system > Unclassified ... | reverse complement strand
GGAAGGCTACGAAGTCCTGCACGACTACGGTAGGCCCATCCATGCCATGGCGTCGTTCATGCGCAGCATGCGTCACTTCAGCGAGGCACAACTGGACCGCTACCGCTCCTTGGCCGACGACGAAGATCAGGGACCGATCAGGAGCCGCTTGTTCGACATCATCGACCCCAACCGCGTCGGCCAGATCACTGCAGACGAATTGCAAGCAGCACTCAGATTGCCGGCCCACGCGCAAGTGATCGCGCAGATGATCATTCGCAAGGAAAGCGAGTGGTTTCACCGGGCGCATGTCTGGGATGTGCTGGATGAAATGCTCGGACATAGCGGCTCGACCCCGCACTTGAACTGGCTGGCGGAGAAGCAGCGGATCAAGGAACTCAGTTGGTGGGAAGAGGTGGCGGAGAAGGTGGGGCTGCCATCGTGGGGGAAGGCGTATCACTTTCATCCGGTTGGATTGGTTGCTAGTTTCTGTTCCGCTGTCGACGAGAACGACATAAGTTGGTTAACCGTACCCTTTGGTCAGCTTACTTTCGATGTCGAAGGTAATGACATCGAAGATCCTTCCCACGCGGGACATCGTTATTTTAGTCGGAAAATTCATTGGCCCGGCGGTGCGTCTGGAGTAACGATTGGGAGAGGATACGACCTCGGACAACGTCCCTCGCCAGAAAAGGACTTGTTATCTGTGGGTATAACTGAGCCTTTATTTGGCTGGTTAATTGGCGCCAAGGGACTTAAAGGTCAAGCAGCTCAAAATTACATGGATAGCGCAAACCCTGAAATAAAATCAACATTCATATCTCGAAAGCAGCAATACGATCTATTTCTTCCAGTGTATAAATTTATGAAGGATGAAATATTGAGAATTTCACGAAAAGAGGATGTTGCAAAAATATATGGCAATCTAAGATGGGAAGCATTAAATAAAAAAATAAAGGACATATCTATAGATCTAATTTATCGTGGAGACTACACAGGCGAGACCAGAAAAATAATACAGCTATTCATGACTGAAAATAATATCGCTGGTTTCTCAGAAGCCATTTGCAATCGTGAAAACTGGTCTACTGTTCCGAACGACAGATTCAACAAACGAGCCAATTACATAAGGAGCTAATAAATGGTACGTTTAGGACTGGCGTCTTTTTTAATTTTATTTTCATTCAGCTTTGCAAAAGCCGAAATTACTAATTACTCAAATGCTTCAGAGGTAAGGTCTGGAAGAAGTGGAGGCGTACTTGTCCGCTACATCAAAACCTTTGAAGACGGATGCTTGGCGGTCGAGATTATAAAAATCAATGGCGGACTAACAGTTCTGGACGGACAGAATATTTGCAGCTTTCAAGGAAAACCTTTTTCGACAGGATTTGCTTACGCTGGCTTCCAGGACATTACTTTTGAAGAAGATGGGATTCACTTGAATTTGAGTATCACACCGCTAGAACCCATAGGAGAGCAGTTACGAAAATGCTGGATTCCTATCGAAAGCGGAAAATTGAGCAGCCTTGAGTGTTCCAGTCCTATCAAACAACATTGATCGGTTATATGAAATATAAGAGGAGTCGAGTCAACCGCCATTTTTATTCAGGAATGGCGGTTACTTCATTTCACATCACAACCACAACCACGACCGCACCCACCTCGCCATCTCCCGGTGAATCCCTTCCACCTCCCCCAACAACCCCGCCATGCGCAGAAAGTCATGGGTCATACCCGGCTGCTCCAGCAACGTCACCTCATTCCCCGCCGCCCGCAAACGCTCGGCATACTCAAGCCCTTCGTCATGCAACGGGTCATAACCGGCCAGGTACACCAGTGCCGGGGCCAAACCCGACAAATCCTCGGCCAGCAGCGGCGAGCAGCGCCAGTCCGCCAGGTCCTGGGGGGTGCGGGCGTAGTGGGTGTAGAACCAGTCCAGGGTCGGGGTTTCCAGCAGGTAGCCCTCGGCAAAATCCCGGTGTGAGGCGTGGTGGGTGGTGGCGTCGGTGACGGGGTAAACCAGCAGTTGCGCCTTGGGTTTCAGCGCGAGTTCCTGTGGGTCGCGAACAGAGATGATCGACAGCACTGTGGCCAGTGTTGCACCGACGCTGTCGCCGGCCAGGGCCACCCGTGTGGCGTCCAGGCGGCGGGTTGCGCCTTCGCGTAGCAGCCAGTTGCCGGCGTCGCAGGCGTCCTGTACCGGAGTCGGGAAGCGCCATTCTGGGGCCAGGCGATAATCCACGGTCAGCAAGGCGAAACCACCCTGGGCCGCCAGGCGACGGCACAGGGCGTCGTGGGAGTCGAGGCTGCCGACCACGTAGCCGCCGCCGTGGAAATAGAGCATCACTGGTTGCAGGGCTTCGACGGTTTGGCCGTGGCGATACAGGCGTGCGGCGAGGCTGTGGCCGTCGCGGGCGGGGATGGTGAAGTTTTCGCAGGCGATATTGTCCAGCGGTGTATCGAGGAAGCTTGAGGAGGCTTCGAAGTCGATCCGTGCCTGTTGCGGGGTCTGTTCGTGCATCGGGCGACTTTTGCCGGTCAGGCGGCCAAACTCGGCGAGTTCGAGGAAAGCTTCAAGTTCTGGCAGTACGGCCATGGGAGGGATCCTTTACGCAAGAAAGTAGAAAATCTTGTAGTCAACGCGGTCCCCTGTAGGAGCTGGCTTGCCAGCGATGGATTCGAATACGCCGCGTGTATCCAGAAAGCACGCGTTATCGTTAGCGACCATCGCTGGCAAGCCAGCTCCTACAGGGGGTGTGTTTATCCAACAAACACGCGTTATCGTTGGCGACCATCGCTGGCAAGCCAGCTCCTGCAGGGGGGCGGTGTTGTCAGGCGGTGGTTGGGGTGCGCTCCAGTAGGTGTTCGAGGTCGTCGAGCAATTCGTCGCTGCGTAGCAGCTCGTAGTGGCCGCCGGCCAACAAGCGATCAATGCCGTGATTGCCGACCTGGGCTTCGAACACCCGGCGTTCGTCCTCGCGTCCGGCTACCCACCAGCGATGGGCCGAGACCTGAATTTTCGGTAGTTGTCGCTGCGACAGCGCAAGCTGTTTGAGCGACGAACCGGTAGCGAAGATCTGCGTCAGTTCACTGGCACCCAACGCCGCGTGGCCATTGGCGCCGTGCATGGCTGCTTCGATCACCGCGGTGGCGCCTTCGCGTTCGTTCAGGCCTGTGGTTTTCGAGGCAATCAAGGCCTGTGCTTCTACAGACGGTTGACCGAGGACAAACTTAAGGAAGTCCGCCAGGTCTTCGCGCCAGTCCCCCGCTTCCGCCGTCCCCGCCACATAAGTGTCGACCAGCCCGGCGAACGCCACCGTCTGCCCCTGGCGTTCCAGTTCATGGGCGACCAGTTGCGTCAATGCGCCACCCAGCGACCACCCGAGCAGGTAGTACGGGCCTTGCGGCTGTTGTGTGCGGATTCGCTGGGCATAGGCCTGGGCCATGGCCAGCAACGACTCGTCCTGCCACTGCGGGTCGAGCAGCATGCGGCATTGCAGGCCGTACACCGTGCGCCGGCCTTCAAGTCGACGGGCCAGCGGCTCGTAGTCGAACACCGTGCCGAAACCGGCGTGCAGGCAGAACAGCGCCGGCACGTTGCTGACCCGGCCATTCAGCGCCAGCAGCGGGTCCGGCGCTTGTGCAGGTTCTGCGACTTGATAGCCGCTGAGTTCGGCGATGCAGGGTTTCTGCATCAGGTCGCGCAGTTTCAATTCGAAGCCCAGTTGCGGCTGGCTGCGCACCCGCGAGATGACCTTGAGCACCTGCAATGAGTCGCCGCCGAGTTCAAAGAAGTTGTCATCGATGCCCACTTGCGGCACGCCCAGCACCTCTTGCCAGATCGTCGCCAGTGTGCTTTCCAGGGCGTTGCGCGGCGCGCGGTAGCCGCCCAGCGCCCACTCCGGCACAGGCAGTGCGCGACGGTCGAGCTTGCCGTTGGCCGACAGCGGGAAGCGCTCCAGCACCAGGATCCGTGCCGGCACCATGTAGTCAGGCATCTGCGCTTGCAGATCGGCCTTCAAGCGTCGATCCAGTCCGGTGGCAGCAGCGGCCACCACGTAACCGACCAACTGTTTGCCGGTCGGCGTGTCGTGCACCACCACGGCGGCATCCTGCACAGCGGCGCAGTCACGCAGACGGGCTTCGATCTCGCCCAGCTCGATACGGAAACCACGGATCTTCACTTGCTGGTCGAGCCGGCCGAGGTAGTCGATCAAGCCGCATTCGCGCTGGCGCACCAGGTCGCCGGTGCGGTACATGCGGCCACCGGCCTCGAACGGATCGGGAATGAAGCGCTCGGCGCTCATGCCCGGCCGCTGGTGATAACCCCGCGCCAGGCATTCGCCGCCCAGGTACAACTCGCCGCTGACACCCACCGGCAACGGATTGAGGTCGGCGTCGAGGATGTACAGGCCACGGCCCGCCACGCCACGGCCAATCGGCGCATAGGCCGCCTCGCAGGTTTCGCTGGCTTCGGCACGCCACAGCAGTGGTGTAACCACGGTTTCGGTCGGGCCGTAGCCGTTGACCAGGCGCTGCGGGCGCAAGGTGCGCTTGACCTGTTCGAAGCTGGCATCCGGCACCGCATCGCCGCCAAAGCAGTACACCTCGACCGCCGGCGGATTGCCCAGGCGCTCGGCCACTTCGGCCATCTGTTGCAGGTACGCCGGCGGGAAGCAGGCGACGCTGACGCCGTGGCGATGCAGCACCTCCAGGGTGTGTTCCGGGGTCCACAGGCTGTCTTCGCGGATCACCAGGCTGCCGCCGGCCAACAGCACACTCAGCCAGCGCTCCTGGGCACCGTCGAAGGCGAACGACATGAAGTGCAGTTCACGGCTGCGTGGCGCCAGTTCGTAGAGGTCGATGATGCCGCGGCAATGTCGGGCAATCGGCCCACGTTCCACCGCGACGCCCTTGGGCTGGCCGGTGGAACCGGAGGTGTAGATCAGGTACGCCAGGTGTCCCGGCAGTGGTTCGACAACCGGGCTCTGGGGGCTGCCCGCAACGCTCAGTTGATCGAGCAACAGGCGTGGCGGGCTGTCAGCCAAGGCCAGGCGATCACCCAGGTCGCTGTCGCACAGCAACAGGCTGGCGGCCGAATCGCTGAGCATGTAGGCCAGACGCTCGGCCGGGTAGGACAGGTCCAGTGGCAGATACGCCGCACCGGCCTTGAGCACGGCAAGGAACGCGACGATCGTGCGTTCCGAGCGGGGCAAGGCCACCGCGACCATGCTTTCCGCACCGATACCGCTCGCGATCAATTGATGAGCCAGCGCATTGGCCTGGGCTTCAAGATCGGCGTAACTGAGTTCACGATCCTCGCAGAACAAGGCCACTTTCTGCGGCTGGTTGCGCACATGCTGATTGAAGCTGTGCAGCAGATCGGCGTTGTCGCTGGAGGTTTGCGGCAAACTCAGGCGCGCTTGCGGCAGGCCGATGTTGCTCAGCAGGCAGTCCGCATCCTCTGGCAGAGCGCGCAGCAAACCTTCCATCTGCGCACGAATCCGCTCCACTTCCTGCTCACTGAAGCGATCACGCAGGTACAGGTATTCGACTTCCAGACCTTCATCGTTGGCACTGACCATCAGGTCCATCGGGAAGTTAGTGACGCCGCCGCTGCCGACTTCGGCAAAGCGCAGCTCGCCTTCCTCGCCACCGCGCAAGGCACGGTCCACCGGATGGTTTTCGAACACGATGATGCTGTCGAACAGACCCTGGCCACCCTGCCCGGCCCAGCGCTGGACGTCGGACAAGGGCGTGTGTTCGTAGTCGCGCACGGCCAGGTTGTAATCCTGCAGGTCACGCAGCCACTCGCCCAGCGGCTGTTGCGGGTCGAGGGTCTGGATCACCGGTAAGGTGTTGATGAACAGGCCGAGCATGTCCTGCGCACCGGCCAGCCCCGTCGGCCGCCCCGCCACCGTGGCGCCGAACGCCACGCTGCGTTGGCCGCTGTGGCGTTGCAGCAACAACAGCCAGGCGCCTTGCACCAAAGTGTTGAGGGTGACGCGCTGACGCTTGGCGAAGCTGTGCAGCTTGCGTGTCGCCTGGGCGTCGAGGTCGCTGTACATCACGCCGTGGCCGGAGCCTGTGGCACCCGATGCCGTGGCCAGGATGGTCGGAGCCTCGAGCGACGCCAGGCGCTCACGCCAGAAGCTTTCTGCCTGTGCCTCGTCCTGGCGTTGCAGCCAGGCGATGTAGTCGGCGTAACGTCCGGTCAGCGCCGGCAGGCTGTCGTGGTGGTACAGGCGCAGCATTTCGCCCAGCAGGCGCGAAGCGCTCCAGCCGTCCAGCAGCAGGTGATGGTAGATCCAGATCATCTGGTAGCGATCTTCACCCAGGCGCACCAGTACAAAGCGCATCAGCGGCGGGCAGCTCAGGTCGAAACCCTTGGCCTGTTCGGCGGCCGCCAGTTCACTCAGCGCCTGCTCGGTGTCGCTGCGCTCACGCCAGTCGAGTTCTTCGATGGGCAACTCGACGCTGGCAAACACCGCCTGCAGCGGATCGGCCAGACCATCGCGCCAGCGGAAGGCGGCGCGCAATACTTCATGGCGCTCGATCAAGGCTTGCCAGGCTGCGCGGAATCGCGGCACCTGCAAGCCGTCAACCGCCACGCTCAACTGGTTGACGTAGGGGTTGAGCTGCGGCGATTCGAGGCAGTGGAACAGCATGCCCTGCTGCATCGGCGACAGCGGATACAGGTCTTGCAAGCCTTCACGGGCGGCGAGATCGATGTGCGGAACCAAGGCAAACGCCTCGACTGCCGGCGCTTCGACCAACGCCGCTTCACCACGGCTCGCCACCGCGGCCAGTGCACGAATGGTCTGCTGCTCGAACAACTGCTTGGGACTGAACACCAGCCCGCGCTGCCCGGCACGGCTCACCGCCTGCAGCGAGATGATCGAGTCACCGCCCAGTTCGAAGAAGTTTTCGGTGACGCCCACCGAGTCCAGGCCCAGCAGTTCCTGCCAGATTTCCACCAGCAGTGCTTCCGCCGGCGACGCAGCGGCCACCTGGTCGAGGCTCTGACGTGATGCCTCCGGTGCCGGCAGGCCCTGACGATCGAGCTTGCCGTTCGGCGTCAGCGGCAATGCGGCCAGGCACATCAAGTGCGCCGGCAACATGTGCGCCGGCAGACGGCTGCGCAGGTGTGCGGTCAGTGCTTCATGCAGGTCCTGCTCGTTGGCCAGCGGATCGCGCGGCACCACGTAGCCGACCAGTTGACGGCTCACCGGACCTTCGCGGTCGATGACGAAGGCTTCACGCACGCCTTCGTGCTCCAACAGGCAGGCTTCGATTTCGCCGAGCTCGATGCGGAAGCCGCGAATCTTCACTTGCTGGTCGATACGGCCGAGGTATTCGACCACGCCATCGGCACGGAACCGCGCCAGGTCGCCACTGCGGTACAGGCGCGCCCCTGGCAGGAAAGGGTCCGGTACGAAACGCTCGGCGGTGAGGTCAGGACGTTGGTGATAACCCCGGGCAACGCCCTCGCCGCCCAGGTACAACTCGCCCGCCACGCCGACCGGCAACGGCTGCAAGCCGCCGTCGAGAATGTAGGCGCTGCGGTTGCCCACCGGCCGGCCAATCGGCATGAACGCCGAGTCGAATTCGGTATCCGGATAGGCCAGCCAGATCAGCGGCGTAATCACCGTTTCGGTCGGGCCATAGCCATTGATCAGGCGCTTGGGTTGCAGCACCTGCTGCACTTCGTCGAAGGCATGCTTGGCCATCCCCTCACCGCACGGGGTGTAGGAACGGATCGGCAGATCGCGCCCGGCTTCGCCCATGTAGTCGGCGATCTGCGCCAGGTAACTCGGGGTGAAGCAGGCGATGGTGATGCCGTGCTTTTCGATCTCGGCGCAGGTGCGCTCCACGCTCCACAACTCGTCGTCGCGGGGCATCACCGCCGAACCGAACACCAGCGGCGTCAGCCAGCGCTCGTGGGCGCCGTCGAAACTGATCGAGGCGAATTGCAGTTCGCGGTCGTCCGGGGTCATGCCGTACAGCTCGCCGATCGACAGGCAATGCATGGCCAAAGGACCGTGGGCCACGCTGACGCCTTTCGGCCGGCCGGTGGAGCCCGAGGTGTAGATCAGGTAGGCGAGGTTTTCGCCGCAGGTCAGGTTGACCGGGTTGCTGTCCGCCATGAATTCCAGCGGCTCGCGGTCGATTTCCAGCACCGCCAGGCCTTCGGGCAATGGCAGTTTTTCCCGCAGCCAGGATTGGCTGATCAGCAGGGAAATGCCGCTGTCGTCCATCAGGTAGCGCAGGCGCTCCGCGGGGTAGGCCGGGTCCAGCGGCACATAGGCGCCGCCAGCCTTGAGGATCGCCAGCAGGCCGACGATCATCTCCGGCGAGCGTTGCATGGCCAGGCCGACCCGCACTTCCGGGCCGATGCCGCGCCCGCGCAAGTGGTGGGCCAGGCGGTTGGCGCGGCGATTGAGCTGGTCGAAGCTCAGCTCCAGTTCGTTGAAGATCAACGCCGTGGCGTCAGGCCGGAGAACGGCCTGGGCCTCGATCAGTTGATGCACGCACAGCGGGTTTTCCTGCGCGCTGAACGGCGGGTTCCATTCCAGCAATTGCTGGGTGCGTTCTGGCGCAGTCAGCAGGTCCAGCTCACTCAAAGCGGCCTGAGGCGCAGCGACCATCGCCGCCAGCAGTGCGGCCAGATGTTCACTCATGCGCGCAATGGCAGTGCTGCTGAAATGGCTGCACTGGTAGCTCCAGTTCAGGCTGAGCTGGCTTTCGGCGGTGGCCGCCAGGGTCAGCGGGAAGTTGGTGCGCTCATGGTTCTGCGGAATCGAGAAGCTCAACCCGGCCGGTGCGCCCTGCTGCAAGGCTTCGGCCACCGGGAAGTTTTCGAACACCAGCAGGCTGTCGAACAGCGGCTCGCCGGCACGCCCGGCCCAGCGCTGAATGTCGCCCAGGGCGGTGAATTCGTGTTCGCGCAGCTCGAGGTTTTGCGCCTGCAAGCGCGTCAGCCATTGCCCGACGCTTTCGAGAGCATCCGGGCTGCTGATCACCGGCAAAGTGTTGATGAACAGGCCGAGCTGGCTTTCGGCCCCAGGCAAATCCACCGGGCGACCGGCCACGGTGGCGCCGAACGCCACGCTGCGTTGGCCGCTGTAGCGTTGCAACAGCAGTGCCCAGGCGCCTTGCACCAGGGTGTTGAGGGTCACTTTTTGCTGGCGGGCGAAGTCGCTGAAGCGCTTGCTGGTGGCGACGTCGAAGGTCTGGTGGTGGTCGGCAAAGCCTGCGTCCGCCTTGCTGGCGACATTGGCGAGGCTCTGGGCCAATAACGTCGGGTTGTCGAGGGATGCCAGTTGCTTGCGCCAGAACAGTTCGTCAGCTTGCGCATCCTGACGTTGCAGCCAACCGATGTAGTCGGCGAAACGCCCGGTCGGCGCCTGAACCTCCTGCCCCGCATAACGCTGCAGGACTTCGCTCAGCAGCAGCGAGTTACTCCAGCCGTCGAGCAACAGGTGATGGTGGGTGTAGATCAGTTGCTGACGCTCGTCGTCCAGGCGCACCAGGGTCAGGCGCATCAGTGGCGCCCGGGTCGAATCCAGTTGCAGGCGTTCGCTGGCGATCAGTTGCGCCAGCGCCTCGGCCTGATCATCGCGGCCGCGCCAGTCGAGGCAGGTCATCGGCAATTGCAGATGACGATGCACCAGTTGCACCGGTGCCTCGAAACCTTCGGGGAAGTGGAAGCTGCTGCGCAGGATCGCGTGGCTGTCGAGCACGGCTTGCCAGGCGCGACCGAGGCGTTCGGCATCGAGCCCACGAGCCTCGACACTGAGCTGGTTCACGTAGGCGCCGGAATCCGACTCGTACAGGCTGTGGAACAACAAACCGGCCTGCATCGGCGACAGCGGATACACATCTTCGATCTGCGCCGGTGGCACTGGCAGGCCATCGAGTTGCGCCTGGGTCAGTCGCGCCAGCGGGAAGTCCGCCGGGGTCACGCCACCCGCGCCCTCGCTCAGGCAATGCTCGATCAGCGCCAGCAGTTCAGCGCGGAAATCGTTCGCCATGGCCTCGATTTCGCGCCGGTCGAAGCATTCGCGGCTGAAGGTCCAGTCGAGTTTCAGTTCACCGCCGTACACCTGACCGTCCACCGACAGCCAGTTCGGCAAGGGTGCGTCCGCCGATTGCGCAGCTCCGCTGGACTCACTTGAAGGCGTGAACAGTGCGTCCTCGGCAAAGCTCTGGTCGAACTGGCCGAGGTAGTTGAAGGTCACCCGTGCTTGCGGCAATGCAGCCAAAGCCGCTTGGGTCGTGGCATCGCCCATGTAGCGCAAAAGCCCATAGCCCAGGCCTTTGCCGGGGATGTCCCGCAGTTGCTGCTTGATCGCCTTGATCGAGCCGCCGAGGTCGGCAGTCGGCGTCAGGCGCACCGGGAACAGGCTGGAGAACCAGCCGACGGTGCGGGTCAGGTCGATGTCGTCGAACAGCTCTTCGCGGCCATGGCCTTCGAGCTGGATCAGCGCTGATTCGTGACCGGTCCAGCGGCTGAGGGTGCGAGTCAGCGCGGTGAGCAGCAGGTCGTTGACCTGGGTGCGGTAGATCGCCGGAGCCTGTTGCAACAGCTGACGGGTTTGTTCGCGGTCCAGACCGATGCTCACGCCCTGGCGCAGATGCCCGGCCTGGCTTGCTTGCGCGTTGGCCGCTGGCAGCGAATCGCTGGCGCCAGTCAGTTGAGCCTGCCACCAGTTCAGTTCGTCGGTGGCGGTTTCGCAGCGTGCGTAGGTGTCGAGTTTTTCCGCCCAAGCCTGGAAAGCGCTGGTCTTCGGCGGCAGTTCTTCGCCTTGATACGCGGCCTGCAAATCTTCCAGCAACACCCGCCACGAAACACCGTCCACCGCCAAGTGGTGGATCACCAACAACAAGCGTTGCGAGCCGTCAGCCTGGGCGATCAGCGCCACGCGCAGCAGCGGCCCATCCTGCAGGCTGAGGCTGCGCTGGGCTTCGTCGCACACCGACTCGAGCGACGCATCGCTGGCGACGCGGGCAGTCCAGAGCATGTCGATGACATCGGCACTGTCGGCACCGACATAGCGCGCCGACCATTGGCCGTCGACCTGACTGAAACGCAAACGCAGGGCATCGTGCTGCTTGAGCAGCCGTTGCAGGGCAGCTTGCAGACGCGGCAGTTCGAGGGTTTCGCGCGGCGTCAGCAACACCGCCTGGTTCCAGTGGGCACGCTGCGGGATCGGTTCTTCAAAGAACCAGCGCTGGATCGGTGTGAGGGTTTGCACGCCGTCTACCGGACCTTGTTGCGCCACCGGGGCGGCCTGCTCTTTCACCACTGCGGCCAGCGCTTGCAGGGTCTGCTGCTGGAACAGGTCGCGCGGTTGCAGGCTCAGGCCGGCCCGGCGGGCGCGGCTGACCACCTGGATCGAAATGATCGAGTCACCGCCCAGTTCGAAGAAGTTATCCTGGCGCCCGACCGGCTCCACGCCCAGCACGTCCTGCCAGATCTGCGCCAGCACGCGCTCGTGTTCAGTGCGTGGCGCTTCGAATGCACGCTGGCTGACCTGCGCGGTCGGTGCCGGCAGGCGCTTGCGCTCGAGTTTGCCGTTGGGGCTCAGTGGCATCTGTTCGATCAGCACGGTCTGCGCCGGCACCATGTAGTCCGGCAGGCTGCCGAGCAGATGGCTTTTCAGGGTTTCGCGCCAGGCGCCCTGCTGCGCCGCATCGGCGTCTAGCAACGCACGATCCTGCGGCACGATGTAGGCCACCAGTTGCTTGCCGCTCGGGCCGTCCAGGGCCAGCACCACGGCTTCCTGCACGTCGGCATGTTCTTGCAGGCGCGCTTCGATCTCCCCCAGTTCGATGCGCAGGCCGCGAATCTTCACCTGGTGGTCGATCCGCCCGCAGTAGTCGATGGCGCCATCGGCGCGGTAGCGCGCCAGGTCACCGGTGCGGTACAGGCGCTCGCCGCTGCCGAACGGGTCGACCACGAAACGCTCGGCGGTCAGCGCACCACGGCGGTGATAACCCCGCGCCAGGCCGACGCCACCGAGGTACAACTCACCCACCGCGCCTAGCGGCAGCGGTTGCAGTTCACTGTCGAGGATAAAGGTGCGCAGGTTGGCGATCGGTCGGCCGATCGGCACGCTATCGCGACCCTCCTCCACACAGGTCCAGTGGGTCACGTCGATGGCCGCTTCGGTCGGGCCATACAGGTTGTACAGGTTGGCCTGCGGCAGGCTGCGCAGGGTCTGGCGTTGCAGCTCCATCGGCAGCGCTTCGCCGCTGCAGATGATGCGGGTCAGGGAGGTGCAGGCCAAGGCTTCGTCGGCAGCAATGAACGCCGAGAGCATCGACGGCACGAAGTGCAGCGTGGTGATCGCCTGCTCGACGATCAGCGCGGCGAGGCGTTGCGGATCGCGATGCTCACCCGGGGCGGCGATCACCAGGGTGGCGCCTTTCATTAGCGGCCAGAAAAACTCCCACACCGACACGTCGAAACTGAACGGGGTTTTCTGCAGCACGCGGTCCGTGGGCCGCAAGTCATAGGCGGCCTGCATCCACTCGATACGGTTGTGCAGCGCCACGTGGCGGTTGCCGGCGCCCTTGGGTTTGCCGGTGGAACCGGAGGTGTAGATCATGTAGGCGAGGTTTTCCGCCACCGCCAGGTTCGGCAGATCGCTGCCTGGCAAGTCGCTCAACCAGTCGGCATCGGCGTGCAGGCACAGGGTGCGCACGGTGTCCGGCGTCGGCAGTTGCGCCAGCAGGTGTTCCTGGGTCAGCAGCAGTGTTATGCCGCTGTCTTCGATCATGTAGCTCAAGCGATCGAGCGGGTATTCCGGATCCAGTGGCACGTAGGCACCGCCGGCCTTGAGGATCGCCAGCAGGCCGACGACCATTTCCAGCGAACGGTCGCAGGCGATGCCGACGATCACTTCCGGGCCGACACCCTGGGTGCGCAAGTGGTGGGCCAGGCGGTTGGCGCGCAGGTTCAACTCGGCATAGCTCAGGGACTGGCCCTGGAACACCAGCGCCGTCGTCTGAGGATTTTCCAGCACCCGTGCTTCGAAATGCCGTTGTACACAGACTTCGCCCGGATAGACCTGAGCGGTGTCGTTGAGGTCGTCGAGCATGCGCAGGCGCTCGTCGGCCTCCTGCAACGGCAATTCGGCCAGCGGCGTTTGCGGGTTTGCCAGCACCCCGGCCAGCAAGTTGCGCCAATGCCGGGCCAGGTCCTCGATGCGCTCGGCATCGAACAGGTCGGTGGCGTAGGTCAGGCTGGCGAACAGTTGGTCGCCCTGTTCCTGGGTGTCCAGTTGCAGATCGAATTGCGTGGTGTGCGCCGTGGCGTTCAACGCCTCCACACGCAGGCCGGCCAGCAAGCCACCGACGGCGGCGGGCTTGGCCTGCTGGTGGTTGAACATCACCTGGAACAGCGGGCTGTGGCTGAGGCTGCGTTCGCCTTGCAGCGCCTGCACCAGGCGCTCGAATGGTAGGTCCTGATAATCCTGGGCATCCAGGGCAAAGGCGCGGGTCTGGTCGAGCAACTGAGTGAACGGCAGGCGCCCGTCGAGTTCGGCGCGCATCACCTGGGTGTTGACGAAGAAGCCGATCAGGCCACGGGTCTCGGCGCGATTGCGGTTGCCGATCGGCACGCCGATGCGCAGGTCGGCCTGACCGCTGTAGCGATAGAGCAAGGCCTGGAAACTGGCCAGCAGCAGCATGAACGGCGTGACGCCGCGCTGTCTGGCCAGGGCCATCAGGCCGGTTGCGAGGGTGGCGTCCAGGGCGAAATCCAGGCGCGCACCACGCTGGCTCGGTTGCGCAGGACGCGGGCGATCGGTCGGCAATTCCAGCAGCGGCTGTTCGCTGCCGAGCTTGCCACGCCACCAATCGAGTTGGCGTTCAAGCTCGCCGGCTTCCATCCAGCGTCGCTGCCACGCAGCGTAGTCCGAATACTCGATCGGCAACGCTTGCAGCTCGGCGCTGCGGCCCTGGCAATGGGCGGCATACAGCTGGGAAAACTCCTCCACCAACACGCCCATCGACCAGCCGTCGGTGACGATGTGGTGCAGGGTCAGCACCAGCACATGGTCATCAAAATCCAGCTGCAACAGGCTGACGCGCAACAGCGGGCCGTGTTGCAGATCGAACGGTCGGGCGATTTCCTGCTCGACTTTTTGCATCGCCAATTCGAGGCGCTGCGCCTCAGGCCCGACGCTCAGGTCGTGCTGCTCGATGGGGAGCGTGGTGAACGTGGCCAAGGACTGCAGCACTTGGCCGTCGTCCTCGACAAATCGGCTGCGCAGGCTCTGATGCCGCTCCAGCAAAACATCGAAACTCTGCTGCAACGCCGCGACATTCAGCGGCCCCTGCAAACGCAGAGCCGCGGGAATGTTGTAGGCACTGCTCTGCGGGTCGAGCTGCCAGAGGAACCACTGGCGCTGCTGCGCATAGGACAGCTCGAACGACGATTGCAGCGCGGCGGCAGGCGGGATCGGCAGTTGGCCGAAGCTCACGCCCTGCTCCTGCATCTTTGTCAGAAACTCGCGGCGCTTGTCGGCAGGCAGGCCAGCGAAGCGGGTGGCGATACGCGAGGCGGTGCTGTGTTCCATCAGTTGATCTCCATCTCGTCCAGCAGCGACTCAAGCGCATCCAGACGGGCATCGTTGTCGGTCGGGGCTTGTTGCCCGGCGGTGGCGGCATAAGCCTGAAGGTCGTTGCTTTCGAACAGCGCGCGCAGCGGCAGCTCGATGCCCAGTTCCAGTTCCACTCGGGCACTGGCCTGGGCGGCGAGCAGCGAATGCCCGCCCAATTCAAAGAAGTTGTCGCGCCGGCCGATCTGCGCCACGCCCAGCACCTCGGCCCAGATCGCTGCCAGTTGCTGTTCGAGCTCGCCCTCGGGGGCCTCGAACGGTCGTTGCCAGTCCTCGGCATCCGGTAGCGGCAAGGCCCTGCGGTCGAGCTTGCCGTTGCTGGTCAGCGGCAAGGCATCGAGCAATAGCCAGTGGCTGGGCACCATGTAGTCCGGCAGGTCGACCTTGAGCGCGGCGCGCAGGTTGTCGCGCCAGCTGACCGAATCGTGCGGGGTTTGCTCGGCGACGACGTAGGCGCACAGCTGTGGCCCGCTGTCGCCGGCATGCACGCTCAGCACCGCCTGGCGCACGCCCGGTTGCGCCAGCAGCGCGGCTTCGATCTCGCCCAGTTCGATGCGGAACCCGCGGATCTTTACTTGCTGGTCGATGCGACCGAGGTAATCGATGCTGCCGTCGGCACGCTGGCGCGCCAGGTCGCCGCTGCGATACAGGCGTTGCGCGGCGTCGAACGGGCTGGGCACAAAACGCTCGGCGGTCAGGCCGAAACGCCCGTGGTAACCCCGTGCGAGGCCGGCGCCGGCGATGTACAACTCCCCCGCCACGCCCACCGGCACCGGTTGCAACTGGCTGTCGAGCAGGTACCAGCGCAGGTCACGGATCGGCAGGCCGATCGGGCTCTGGGCCTTGCCGTCGAGGTCGGCCAGGCGGATCGCGCGGTAGGTCACGTGCACCGTGGTTTCGGTGATGCCGTACATGTTGACCAGGGTCGGTTGCTGGTCGCCAAAGCGTTCGAACCAGGGACGCAGGCTGGCCACTTCCAGGGCTTCGCCACCGAAAATCACCTGGCGCAACGCCAGTTGGCGCGGGCTGGCGCAGGCGATCGGCAGCAACTGGCGGAAGGCCGTCGGGGTCTGGTTCAACACCGTCACCCCTTCATCGCAAAGCAGGCGGTGGAACTCCTGGGGCTCACGGCTGATGTAATACGGCACGATCACCAGGCGCCCGCCGGTGCACAGCGAGCCAAACAGCTCCCACACCGAGAAATCGAAGGCATAGGAGTGGAACAGGGTCCAGACATCGTCTGCGCCGAAGTTGAACTCGGCCGCGGTGGCGGTGAGCAGGCGCCCGACGTTGCCATGGCTGAGCAAGGCGCCCTTTGGCCGGCCGGTGGAGCCGGAGGTGTAGATCACGTAGGCGAGATTGTCCGGGGTCGCCAACGGCGCCAGGTTGTCGTCGCTGTAGGCGTCCAGTTGCAACGCCGCCAGGTCAAGGACCTGCACGCCGTCGCGGGCCGGCAAGCCATCGATCAGGTGAGCCTGGGTCAACAGCAACGCGATGCCACTGTCATCGATCATGTAGCTCAGGCGCTCGGCCGGGTATTGCGGATCGAGCGGCACGTAGGCGCCACCGGCCTTGAGAATCGCCAGCAAACCGACCACCAGCGGCACCGCCCGCTCGGTAGCGATACCCACCCGCACTTCGGGGCCGACACCCTGCTCACGCAGTTTGCGCGCCAGGCGGTTGGCCTGGGCGTTGAGCGCCGCGTAGCTCAGCTGCTCGCCTTCACAGGACAGTGCGATGGCGTCCGGGCGTTGCGCGGCCTGGGCTTCGAACAGCTGATGCAGAGTTGGCGATGGCGCTTGCGCCTCGAACGCCGGGTTCCAGTGCTGGATCAACGCCTGCTGTTGCGGCGCTTGCAGCAACGGCAGTTCAGCGACACGCTGCTGCGGATCGGCAACCACCGCGCGCAACAGGTTCAGCCACTGCTCGGCGAAGCGCTGCATCGAGGCCTCGTCGTACAGGTCGGTGGCGTAGCTGAGGCTGGCGGCCAGCGTGTCGCCCTGCTCCTGGGTATCGAGCACCAGGTCGAACTGCGCGGTGTGTTGCTGCCAGTGCAAACGCTCCACCTGCAGGCCGGCGACCTCGCGCTCGACACTCGCCCCCATCTGCTGCTGGTGGTTGTAGAGCACCTGGAACAAGGGGCTGTGATTGAGGCTGCGATCCGGTTGCAGGGCATCCACCAGTTGCTCGAACGGCAGGTCCTGATGCACCTGGGCGTCGAGCGCGACCTGCTTGACCTGTTGCAGCAACGCACTGAACGATTGCTGCCCGTCGATCTCGGCGCGCAGCACCTGGGTATTGATGAAGAAGCCGATCAGGCCTTCGGTTTCCAGGCGCGAACGACCGGCACTCGGCACGCCGACGCTGATGCTCGACTGCCCGCTCTGGCGGTGCAGCAAGGTCTGGAAACTGGCCAGCAACAGCATGAACAGCGTCACTTGCTGGTGCTGTGCGCGCTCGCGCAAACCGGCCAGCAGTGGGCGATCGACGTTCAGCGTCAGACTGGCGCCGCGTTCGCTGCGGCGAGCCGGACGGGTCAGTTCACTCGGCAATTCCAGCGGCGCCTGGCTGCCCGCCAGTTGTTCGCGCCACCACGCCAGTTGCCGCGCGCCCTCGCCGGCTTCCAGCCAGTCGCGCTGCCAACGAGCGTAGTCGCTGTAGTTCACCGGCAGGCTCGAGAGGTTGGCTGCACTGCCTTCGACAGCCGCCTGATACAACGCGCTGAATTCATCGACCATGACCTGCATCGACCAGCCATCGGCGGCGATGTGGTGCACGGTGAGCACCAGCACATGCTCCTCGGCGCCGACCTGCAGCAGCAATGCGCGCCACAACGGACCGTTGCGCAGGTCGAACGGCCGGGCGATTTCTTCGGCAACGGCGGCTTCGACCGACGACTCATTGAGCTGCCGTTCGCTGAAGTGCAACGCCAGTTCCGTGCGCAGCAATGGACGCGCCTGCTGACCGTCCTGTTCGAAGGTGGTGCGCAGGGTCTGGTGCCGGGCCTGCAATTGCAGGAAGGCTTCGCGCAGGGCCTGGCGGTTCAGTGGTCCCTTGAGGCGCAGTGCGGCGGGGATGTTGTAGGCGCTGCTCTGTGGGTCCAGTTGCCAGAGAATCCACTGGCGCTGTTGGGCGTAGGACAGAATCGGCGGTTGGTCATCCGCTGCACGTTGCAGTTGTGGCTGGGCGCTGGTTTCGGCAAGGGCCGCGCGCTCGGCGAACGCCGCCAGGTTCGCCGCGGAGAACAGGCTGCTCACCGACAGTTCGATGTTCAGTTGCTGGCGAACCCGCGAGATCACTTGCAGCACCAGCAACGAATGGCCGCCCAACTCGAAGAAGTTGTCGTCGCGACTTACCTGCTCGACCTGCAACACGTCCTGCCAGACCTGCGCCAGTTGCGTTTCCAGGCCTTCGGCCGGGGCAATGAAGGCACGTTGTGCAGCGCCGGCCTCAGCACGCGGCAAGGCCTTGCGGTCGAGTTTGCCGTTGTTGTTGAGCGGCAATTTCGCCAGCATGATCAGATGGCTCGGCACCATGTATTCCGGCAGCGACTGGCGCATGACGGCCTTGAGCCCTTCCAGATAGTCGGCCTCGGAAACCACCGCGCCGCTGGCGACGATGTACGCCACCAGTTGCGTGCCATCCTGGGCGATGACCGCCGCTTCGCGTACCTCGTCCCGGGCTTGCAGACAGGCTTCGATCTCGCCCATCTCGATGCGGAAACCGCGAATTTTCACCTGATGGTCGATGCGCCCGACGTATTCCAGGTCACCGCTGGCGTTGTAGCGCGCCAGGTCGCCGCTGCGGTACAGGCGCGCGCCCGGTTCGCGGGCGAAGGGGTCCGGTAGGAAACGTTCGGCAGTCAGCGCCGGACGGTCGAAATAACTTTGCGCCAGGCAGGCCGGCGCGCCGATGCACAACTCGCCAACGCCATCGGCGGGCAGCAACTGGCCGGCTGCATCCAGCACATACAGTGCGCGGCCGGGAATGGCGCGACCGATCGGAATGCCGAACGCATCGCTGGCATCCTCCAGGCGGCACTCATGCACGCTGGACACCACCGTCGCTTCGGTCGGCCCGTAGGTGTTGAGCAGGCGCACGTGACCCAGACCAGCCTGATGCCACAGGCGCAGTCCTTCTACCGACATGGCCTCGCCGCCGACGTGCACCTGACGCAGAGCGCCAAAGTTACGCACCGCACCGCTGGCACATTCACCGGCCAGCAGGAACCAGTAGGCGGCGGGCAAGTCGGCCACGGTCACACCTTGCTCGACGATCTGTGCAGCCAGTCGACCGGCGTCCCACAGGTCATCGCCACGCATGATCAGTGCCGCGCCGACGCACAGGGTCGGGAAGCATTGCTCGACGAAGCCGTCGAAGCTGAAGGTGGCGAATTGCAGTACGCGATCTTCTTTCGTCAACCTCGAATAATCGGCGGCGGTCTGGCAGAACTCGCGTAAAGCGTCGTGGGCGATGGCCACGCCTTTGGGTTGGCCGGTGGAGCCGGAGGTGTAGATGATATAGGCCAGGTCTGCGGCGACGGCGTGGTTCTGCGGATTGCCTTGTGGATAACCGGCGCTGTCGTCGAGGCGCAGGCGTGCCAGCCCCGTCGGCAGCGGCAGGTCTTCCAGCAGGCCAGGCTCGCACAGCAGCACGTCAAGACGGCTGTCGTCGATCATGTAAGCCAGGCGTTCAGCCGGGTATTTCGGGTCCAGCGGCACATAGGCCGCGCCGCTTTTCAGCACCGCCAGCAGGCTGACGATCAACTGCGGGCCACGACGCAGCGCCAGGCCGACACGCTTGCCGGGGCCTGCGCCATTGTCGATCAGGCGATGGGCCAGGCGGTTGGCCTGGGCATTGAGTTCGCCGTAGCTCAGGCTCCGGCCGTCGACCTGCAACGCCAGTGCATCCGGAGTCGCGGCGGCTTGAGCGGCGATGCGTTCATGGACCAGAAGCACTGTGGATAACTCAACCGTGGCCGGTTGGCTGATGGCGAGTACCGCGTTCTTGCCTTCGGCATCGAGCAGTTCCAGCGCACCCAGCGCCGCGTCTGGTGAAGCCACCAATTGCGTCAGCAGGTGCTGCAGATTGGCCGACAGTTGAGCGACTTGAGCGGCACTGAAGCGCGCCGCGTCGTAGCTGAAGTCGAAACTCAAAGCTTCGCCCAACTCGACGCCAAGCGTCAGTGGATAATGGGTGCGCTCGTGGTTATGCAAATTGCCGAACGACAACCCCGCCGGTGCGCCCTGCTTCAGCGCCTGGGCAACGGGGAAGTTTTCGAACACCAGCAAACTGTCGAACAATGCCGAGCCCTGCTGCCCCGCCCAGCCCTGAATGTCATACAGCGGCACATGCTCGAACTCGCGCATCGCCAGGTTCAGGCCTTGCAACTCGCCGAGCCACTGGCTGACGGTCTGGTCCGGCTTCATCGCGCACACCAGCGGCAGGGTGTTGATGAACAGCCCGAGCTGCTCTTCGATGCCCGGCAGCGGCGCCGAACGCCCGGCCACGGTGGCGCCGAACACCACGCAGTCCTGGCCGGTGTAGCGCTGCAACAACAGACTCCACGCCGCTTGCAGCACGGTGTTGAGGGTGACTTTCTGCTGCCGGGCGAACTCGGCCAGACGCTGGGTCGCGCGTGGGTCGATGGTCACGCGACATTCCTCGCTGCCTGCGCCCCCGACGGGAGGACGCAAGGCTTCGGCCAGCAGCGTTGGCGCTTCAAGCGGTGCCAGTGCGGCTTTCCAGAATTGTTCGCCAGCGACCGTCGATTGTTGCTGCAACCAGCCCAGGTAATCGCGGTACTGCCCCGTCGGTGCCGGCAGCGCATGCCCGGCGGCATAGTGCTGGATGACTTCGGCGAGCAACTGCGCGTTGCTCCAGCCGTCCATCAGGATGTGATGGCTGGTGTAGATCAGGTGCCAGGTATCAGCGCCGGTGCGCACCAGTTTCAAGCGTAACAGCGGTGCCGTGCCCAATTCGAAACCTTGCGCGCGTTCGGCATCGGCCAGGGCGTCGGTATCGGTCGCTTCCAGCACTTGCAGTGGTAATGCGACCTGACGGGCAATCGCCTGGTGCGCCACGTCCAGGCCTTGCCAGTGGAAGCTGCTGCGCAGGATGTCGTGACGCTCGACCGCGGCCTGCCAGGAGCGGGTAAAGCGCTCGCAGTCCAGGCCACCGATGTCCAGGCGCAGCTGACTGATGTAGGCGCCGACTTGCGGCTCGTACAGGGTGTGAAAGAGCATGCCCTGCTGCATCGGCGACAGCGGATACAGGTCTTCGAGCGCAGCGACATTCATTGGCAGTGCATCGAGCTGCGCCTGATCGATCCGCGCCAACGGGAAGTCCGAAGGCGTGGCTTGCGGTGCCGGCAGCGAGCAGCAGTGATCGATCAAGGCGTTGAGCTCCAGCGCGTAGCCGTCGGCCAGACCCTGGATGGTCGCGGTGTCGAACATCTCGCGGCTGAAGCCCCAGCTCAGGGACAGCTCGCCGCCATAGACCTGACCTTCGACCACCAGCCAATTGCCCAGGGTTGCCGCCGGGTCCTGAGCCATGCCGTTGCCTTCGGTGGACGGGGTGAACAACGCCCCCTCATCGAACTGACGGTCGAACTGTCCCAGGTAGTTGAAGGTGATGCGCGGTTGCGCCAGCGCCGCCAGTTCGGCGCGAACCTCAGGCGTGCCGAGGTAACGCAGCGCGCCGTAGCCCAGACCTTTGTCCGGGACTTTGCGCAGTTGCTCCTTGATGGATTTGATCGATGCGCCGAGTTCATGGGCGGGTGTCAGGTTGACTGGGAACAGGCTGGTGAACCAGCCGACGCTGCGGGTCAGGTCGATGTCGTCGAACAGGTCTTCGCGACCATGGCCTTCGAGCTGGATCAGCGTGCTGCCCTGCCCGCTCCAGCGGCAAGCGGTGCGGGCCAGGGCGGTCAGCAGCAGGTCGTTGACCTGGGTACGGTAGGCCGCCGGGGCCTGTTGCAGTAGCTTGCGGGTTCGCTCGGTGTCGAGCTTGAGTTCGAGTTTGTGTTCGAAACGGTTTTCCAGCGCGCCGTTCGGGCGCTCGCACGGCAGGTCTTTTGGCGCGTGTTGCAGTTCGGCCTGCCAGTGGCCGAGGCTGTGCTCGAAGGCTGGTATATGCGCCTGCAAGCGCGCGACCCAACGCTGATAGGTGCTGGTTTTGGCCGGCGCGCTGCCGCCGTTGTAGAAGTGCTGCAGATCTTCCAGCAGTACGCGCCAGGACACGCCGTCCACCGCCAGGTGGTGTATCACCAACAGCAAACGTTCAGAGCCGTCGGCCATCGCCACCCACATTGCGCGCAGCAACGGGCCATTGTGCAAGTCGAGACTGCGCTGGGCGTCGTCGCACAAAGCGTTGAGCTGCTCGACCGATTGCGCCTGACGCTGCCACAGCATCGATTCCGTGGTTGGGGCGGCGTAGGTTTGCTGCCAAGCGTTTTCTACCTGTGCATAACGCAGGCGCAGGCTGTCGTGTTGGGTCAGCAATTGTTCCAGGGCGCGCTCCAGCGCTGCGACGTTCAACGGCTCGCGCGGCACCAGCAACAGCGACTGGTTCCAGTGCTGACGCTCGGGGATGTTTTGTTCGAAGAACCATTGTTGCACTGGCGCCAACGCTACTGCGCCAACCGCAGGGCCTTGGTCGATCTGCGATTGCTCGCCACTGCGAGCCGCCTGGGCGAGGCTGCGGATGGTCTGGTGCTGGAAGAGATCCTTGGGGCTGAGCACGATGCCGGCCTGGCGCGCGCGGCTGACCACTTGCATCGAGACGATGGAATCGCCGCCCAGTTCGAAGAAATTGTCTTCCAGGCCGACGTTGTCGATGGCCAGCACGTCCTGCCAGATCGCGGCGAGGGATTTCTCCAGCTCGCTGCGTGGCGCGACGTGTTCGCGTTGCTGCTGGCTGCCATCCACCGCTGGCAAGGTCTTGCGGTCGAGCTTGCCGTTGGGGGTCAGCGGCAGTTGTCCGAGGAACAACAGGAACGCCGGGACCATGTAGTCCGGCAGGTGCTGGCGCAGCGCTGCTTTCAGGGATTCACGCAGGGTCGCTTGCGCGTCGAGGTCGTCCAGCAACGCCGAATCGTTCGGCACGATGTAGGCCACCAGTTGCTGACCGCTGGCGCCGTCCTGGGCCAGCACCGCCAGTTCGCGCACGCCATCCTGCTGCAACAGCCGCGCTTCGATTTCGCCCAGCTCGATACGGAAGCCACGGACCTTGACCTGATGATCGATACGGCCGACGTATTGCAGGGTGCCGTCGGCCTGATAGCGGGTCAGGTCGCCGGTGCGATACAGGCGATCGCCAGTGCTGGAAAACGGATTGGGTACATATTTTTCAGCGGTCAGGCCCGGCCGTGCGAGGTAACCACGGGTGATGCCCGTGCCGCTCAGGTACAACTCGGCGGACACGCCTTGGGGCACCGGTTGCAGTTCGGCATCGAGCAGATAGCTGGCGGTGTGCTTGAGCGGGCGGCCGATATTGGCGTGGCCACCGGCTTCGCGGCGGGTCCAGGTGGAATAGGTGGTGTCTTCCGACGGGCCATACAGATCGTAGACATGCTCGACGGTCGGGTGCTGGTACAGAGCCTCCACCAGGCTTTGCTTGAGCGGCTCACCGGCCAGGTTGATGATGCGCACGCTCGACGGGATCTGCCCGTCGCGCTGCAGTGCGTTGATCGCCGATGGCACGGTGTTGATCAGGCGTACCTGATCCCGCGCCGGCAGTTGCGGCAACTCCAGGGCGTTGCGGGCGATGATCAGCGAGCCACCGTTGGCCAGGGTGACGAACAGCTCCCACACCGACAGGTCGAAGCACACCGAAGTCGACGCCAGTACACCCTGGATGTCCTCGCGGCTGTACACCGATCCGGACCAGTCGATCAGCGCCATCACGTTACGATGGGCAATCGCCACGCCCTTGGGCTTGCCGGTGGAACCGGAGGTGTAGATCACGTAGGCCAGGTTGTCCGGGGTGACGCGGGTGACCGGAGCGCTTTGCGGGTAGGCGGCGAGCGACTGGATCTCGTCCATCAGCAGGACTTGAGTGTCTGCGCTCACACTCAACGATTCGGCGACGGCCTGCTGTGTGATCAGCACGAGCGCGCGACTGTCCTCGAGCATGTAGGCGACGCGCTCGGCCGGGTAATCCGGGTCCAACGGTACGTAGGCGCCGCCAGCCTTAAGCACCGCCAGCAAGGCCACCAACAGTTGCTCGGAACGCTGCATGGCCACACCGACCCGCACTTCCGGGCCCACGCCGAGCTCAATCAGTTTGTGGGCCAGGCGATTGGCTTGCTGGTCGAGTTCGTTGTAGGTCAGTTGCTTGTCCGCAAAGGTCACGGCCAATGCATCAGGGCTTGCAGCCACTTGCTGGCTGATCATCTGATGAATGCACAGGTCCTGCGGGGCGCTGTCATCAGCGCGGTTCCAGTCGTGGACGATGCGCTGATACTCGGCCTGTTCCAGCAACGGCAAATCGCTGATGCGCTGCTGCGAATCACTGACCATGCCTTGCAGCAACCGTGTCCAGTGCTGCGCCATGCGCGCGATGGTCGCGGCGTCGAACAGGTCGTTGGCGTAGGTCAGTGCCGCGTGGAGCTTGCCGCCCTTTTCATAGGTGTCCAGTGTGAGGTCGAACTGCGTGGTGCGCCCTTGCCACTCGATCATGCCCAGCGCCAGGCCGGACGCCGTGGTGACTGTGGAGATATCCGCGACCTGCGGCTGATGGTTGTACATCACCTGGAACAGCGGGGTGTGGCTGAGGCTGCGTTCCAGTTTCAAGGCTTCGACGAGGCGCTCGAACGGCAGGTCCTGGTGAGCCTGGGCGCCCAGCGCGGTTTCCTTGATGCGCCGCAGCAGTTCGTCGACCCGGGTCTGCCCGTCCAGTTGCGTGCGCAGCACCTGGGTGTTGACGAAGAAGCCGATCAGGCCTTCGATTTCGGCGCGGTTGCGGTTGGCGATCGGCACGCCGACGCGCAAGTCGGTCTGCCCGGTATAGCGATGCAGCAGCACGTTGAAGGCGCCGAGCAGCAGCATGAACAGGGTGATGTTGTGCTTCTGCGCGGTGACCCGCAGTTGCTCGGCCAGTTGCCCGTCGACGGCGAATTCGTAGCGGGTGCCGCGGTAGCTCGGCATCGCGGGGCGTGGGTGATCGAGGGGCAGTTCCAGCACCGGATGCTCGTCGCCCAGTTGCGCTTGCCAGTAGTCGAGTTGGCGCGCCTGCTCGCCGGCCTCCAGCCAGCGGCGCTGCCACAGGGCGTAGTCGCTGTACTGGATCGGCAAGGGCGCCAGTTGCGGTAACGTGCCGGCATCGAAGGCGTCGTAGCAGCGGACGAACTCGTCGATCAGCACGTTCATCGACCAGCCGTCGGACACGATGTGGTGCAGGGTCAGCAGCAGGACGTGTTCCTGTTCGGCCAGCTTGAGCAAGGTGACGCGCAGCAACGGACCGACGCCCAGATCGAACGGCAGCACCGATTGCAGCTCGGCGGACTCGGCCACGGCCTGCTCGCGCTCGCTAGCCGGCAAGGCGCTGAAGTCCACATGATCGATCACCAGCGACGCCGTGGCCGGCACTTGCAGCAGGCTGTCGTCGGGCTGCGGCGCAAACACCGTGCGCAAGGTTTCGTGACGCGCCACCAGGCTGGCGAATGCCTGTTCCAGCGCCGCCAGGTTCAAACGACCAGTCAGGCGCACCGCACCCGGCAAATTGTAGGCGCCGCTTTGCGGATCAAGCCGCCAGAGAAACCACATGCGTCGCTGGGCGTACGACAGCGCCTGGCGATCCTCGGCAAGGGCCCCGGCCGGAATCGGAAACCGGGCGAAATCCACGCCCTCCTTGTGCAAGGCCGCAAGGAACAGCTGGCGCTTTTCCAGGGGCAACCCGATAAACCGGCGAGCAAGTTTCAAGGAGTCTTCAGCATTCATTTCTCAGCATCCGGATCAGTAGGCAGGAAGCACAAAGGCGCGTCGTCCCTATAAAACGAATGCAGACGGGAAAAATTAGCGAATGAGAATAAGTATCAGGATGGCAAAACATTGTGGGAGCGGGCTTGCTCGCGATAGAGGTGTATCAGACACCATTGATGTCGACTGACACTCCGTCATCGCGAGCAAGCTCGCTCCCACAGGATTCGGTAATGTTTGCGATTGGGTTAACCCACAGCGGCCATGGCGTGCCGACGATGATGAACTTCAAGCTGATCCTTGATCACCTTGAGCACCTTGGCCTCATGCTCATGAATGAAAAAATGCCCACCCGCCAACATGTCCACGGAAAAGCTGCCGTGGGTTTCCTTGCGCCAGCCCATCAGTTGTTCGGTCGTTGCCCGGTCCGCCTTGCCGCCGAGCACGTGGACCGGGCATTTGAGCAGCGGTCGCTGCATCGGCTCGAAGCGCCCGCACAACTGGAAGTCGGCGCGCAGGATTGGCAACGTCAGGCTCATCAACTCTTCGTTGGCCAGGACTTCTTCGCTGGTGCCGTTGAGGCTGCGCAACTGCTCGATCAACTCGGCATCGGATTTGGGTTCGGCAAATCCGCGGTCGTAGTCCTCGCGCAGGGTTGGCGCCGCCGTGCCCGAGGCAAAGAGCGCCACCGGTTCCGGGCAGCCAAGCGAGCGCAAGGCGTGGGCCATTTCGCAAGCGAGCAGCGCGCCCAGGCTGTGGCCGAACAGGGCATACGGCGCCTTGAGCGTGGTTTTTTGTTCCTGTGCGAGCTGCAGCGCCAGACGACGCATGTCGGTATGCAATGGCTCGCCGAAACGGGCACCCCGCCCCGGCAGTTCCACCGGTTGCAGCTTGATCCACTCCGGCAGCTTGCGCCGCCAGCGGCTATAGACCATGGCACTCGCGCCGGAATAGGGCAGGCACAGCAATGTCAGCGGGGGCACGGGGCTTACCTCGAAATGTTGTCTGTAAAAGAGAACGGATGAGGCAGCTCTTGAATTAGTCGTAGATCAAATGTGGGAGCGGGCTTGCTCGCGAATAAGGTGTGTCATTCAACAGTGATGTTGGCTGAGCCACCGCTTTCGCGAGCAAGCCCGCTCCCACAGTTAAAACATCATTTCAGATGGCGATAGCTTTGGATCGCGGAACCGAGGACGACACCCCCCGCCGCAATCGCCAGCCAAAACCCGCTCCGCGCCCCGAACGCATCCACCAGCCACCCCGACCCCGCCGCGCCGATCGCCACGCCAATGCTCAGCCCGGTGACCAACCAGGTCAGGCCTTCAGTGAGTTTGGCCGGCGGCACGATCTGCTCCACCAGGGCCATGGCGACAATCAACGTCGGTGCAAAAAACAGCCCGGCAACAAACACCGCCAGGGACAACCCGAGAATGTTCACCGCCAGCAGCAGCGGCAAGGTCGTCACCGCCGTCGCCACTCCACCATAGAGAAACAAGCGCGGCAGCGGCACTTTCGAGCGCAACGCGCCGAACGCCAACCCCGCCAGGCACGAACCGATCGCATACACCGACAACACGATGCTCGCTGCGGCTGGCTGGCCCTGTTGCTGGGCGAAGGCCACGCTGACCACATCCACCACCCCGACGATGGTGCCCATGGCGACCATCAACAGCATCAGCCACTGGATGTCCACGGAGTGGATGATCGATGCGGCATGCTGTTCTTCGTGGGGATGCACCGGCGGCTCGGTGCCGCGTTGCAACACGAACGCCGTGACCCCGATCGCCAGCATCAGCAACGCCGCCAACGGCCCCGCCTCGGGGAACGCCACCACGCACAACCCCACCGACAACGGTGGCCCGACGATGAAGCAGACTTCGTCCAGCACCGACTCCAGGGCGTAGGCGGTTTGCAGTTGCGGCTGGCCGCGATAGAGCTCGGTCCAGCGCGCCCGAACCATCGCCGACATGCTCGGCATACAGCCGGCGATGGCGGCGAACACAAACAAGGTCCAGTTCGGTGCCTGCAAACGGGTGCAGAGCAGCACCATCAACAGCGCCCCGCCCCCGATCAGCGCTGACACCGGCAAGATCCGGCGCTGACCAAAACGGTCCACCAGCCGCGACACCTGCGGTGCACAAAACGCTGTCGCCAGCGCGAACGTCGCCGCCACTGCACCCGCCAAACCGTAACCACCCTGCAACTGCGAGAGCATGGTGATCAGGCCGATACCGGTCATGGAAATCGGCATGCGCGCGATCATCCCGGCCAGCACGAAGGCGCCGCTGCCAGGGGCTTTGAACAGTTCGCGGTAGGGATTTGCCATGGGTGCGGGTCTCGACAAGGGACTGCAAATTGCCATAAACACTGATCGAGGGGAAAGCAGCCAATTGTTGCTTGAATGTGAAGGCCCCATCGCCAGCAGGCTGGCTCCCACAATGACTGATGTACACGCATCCCATGTGGGAGCCAGCCTGCTGGCGATAGGGCCAGAACAGTCACCGCAAAATGAACTCCAGCCCGCCAAGACCAGTCAGCTATTTAGGCCCTCAGCTCCCGGAGCCCCAATGCCCGACCACGAACGCCAAAGCCCCATCGACGCCCACGGCATCATCGGCGACATGCGCAGCGCCGCGCTGGTCAATGACAAAGGCAGCGTGGATTTTTTCTGCTGGCCGGAATTCGACAGCCCGTCGATTTTCTGTTCGCTGCTAGACACCCCCGAGGCCGGTATATTCCAGCTGTCCCCGGACCTGCCTGACGCTCGCCGCGAGCAAATCTACCTGCCCGACACCAACGTCCTGCAAACCCGCTGGCTCAGCGATCGCGCCGTGGTGGAAATCACCGACCTGCTGCCCATCGGCGACACCGAAGACAACCTGCCCGTGCTGATGCGTCGGGTCCGGGTAGTCAGCGGCCAAGCGACGTTCAACCTGCGCTGCGCCGTGCGCCATGACTACGCGCGCGCCCGCACCCTCGCCCGCCTGGATAAACAGGACGTGATCTTCGAAGCCGCCGATCAGCCGTCCCTGCGCCTGGCGACGGATCAGGTCATGCGCATCGAAGGCCAGGCAGCGGTCGCCGAATTCACGCTCAAGCAAGACCAGACCGCCGAGTTCCTCCTTGGCGACATCGACGACCCGCGCTTCAAGGAAGGGGCGGCCACACTGTGCCTGGAACGCACGCTGAAGTTCTGGCGCGACTGGATCGGCCAGTCCAATTACCGAGGCCGCTGGCGGGAAATGGTCAACCGCTCGGCCCTGGCGATGAAGCTGCTGACGTCGCGCAAACACGGCGCAATCCTCGCTGCGGCGACCTTCGGCCTGCCGGAAGTCACTGGCGGCGAACGCAACTGGGATTACCGCTACACCTGGATCCGCGACGCGTCCTTCACCGTCTACGCCTTCATGCGCCTGGGTTTCACCGACGAGGCCAACGCCTATATGCGCTGGTTGCGTGGGCGGGTCAGCGATTGCCAGGGCAAACCGATGAAACTCAATATCCTGTATGGCATCGACGGCCGCCAGGAACTGCCGGAAGTCGAACTCGCGCACCTGTCCGGCCACGGCGGCGCCACGCCGGTGCGCATCGGCAACCTGGCCTACGCCCAGGTCCAGCTCGACATTTTCGGCGAGCTGATGGACGCCGTGTACCTGGTCAACAAATACGGCGAAGCCATTTCCCACGAGGGCTGGAAGCACACCGTGGAAGTGATCGACCAGGTCTGTGAAACCTGGCAGCAGGAGGACGTCGGGATCTGGGAAATGCGCGGCGAACAGCACCACTTCCTGCACTCGCGACTGATGTGCTGGGTCGCCCTGGACCGGGCAATCCGTCTCGCCTCGAAACGCTCCTTGCCCGCCCCGTTCGCCCGCTGGGACCAGACGCGTCAGGCCATCTACTCGGACATCTGGGACAACTTCTGGAACGAAGAACGCGGACACTTCGTACAGCACATCGGCGGCACCGGCCTCGACGGTTCGATGCTGCTGATGCCGCTGGTGCGCTTCGTCAGCGCCAAGGACCCGCGCTGGCTCGCGACCCTCGACGCCATCGAGAAAAACCTGGTGCGCGACGGCATGGTCTACCGCTACCACAATGACGACAACCACATCGACGGCCTGCCCGGCACCGAAGGCGCCTTCGCCGCGTGCTCATTCTGGTACGTCGAATGCCTGGCCCGTGCCGGTCGGGTGGAACAGGCGCATCTGGAATTCGAACAACTGCTCAGGTACGCCAATCCTCTGGGGTTGTACGCCGAAGAATTCGACAGCCACGCGCGGCACATGGGTAATACCCCGCAGGCACTGACGCACCTTGCGTTAATAAGCGCGGCGTGTTTTCTGGACAGGAAATTGAGCGGCGAAAAGAGTGTTTGGCAGCCGTGAAACCGCTTCGCCGACCTGCTTTTTGTAGGAGCCGGCTTGCCGGCGAAGGCGTTCTCAAGTACGCCTTCGCCGGCAAGCCGGCTCCTACAGGTTCGATGTCCGGCGAGGGTCTTGTGTAGGCCAGCGCCCTACATTTCATAAACAAAATTCGCGTCCAGCCCCCGGAAATACCCGGTTGCAAGCCATTACATCCCCACCTAACATCGATGCTCTACGGGTACAGCGGAGCTGTCCAACCCACCCGCATTCAAGGAACCAGAATGTCCCAACGCATCCATCGCAGCATCGACCTGCCCCTTCGAACCGGCCTCAACCGCGACGAACTGTGGGAAGACCACGACAAAGGCCTGATCAAATGCTGGGAAGTCGGCCGCCAGCGTGCCACCCGCTTCCCCGACCTCGCCCGACAATGCCTCGCCGGTGAGCTGCCGGTGCTGGGCTGGAAAGGTGGCGTCAGCCGCAGCCTGAAAAAACTGGAAAAATACGGCTCCCTCAAATACCTGGCGCAGTGGCAGGGTCTGCGCGGGGAGGATCTGGATGTGGATCTGGGCGAAGAACGGGTGCTGACCTGTGCGCGAACCGGGATGGTGGTGACGTTTACCCCGGATAGGGCGAAGTATTTTAATCAGGTGACGGAAGCGGAAGTCTAAGGGTGGATCTGTCAGTAAGAAGGTTCATTATCTTGTGGTGGGCAGTATTGGTAACGATCAATGGTTACACAGCAGCTATGGAACAAAAATCAAAAAAGCCGTTGAACTGAGGGAAAGTGGCGTACCCATTGCCATCATCAGCGAAGATCATTGGCAAAGGGTGCTTTTCGGATAAGCCAACTCAGGCGGGAGTGTGCAATGAACAATGATGCGCGGATGCAACATGTCCTGACTCCAAGCCTGAATCTCGCCTACGAGGAACACGGCCCCATCACCGGCGAGCCGATCATTTTGCTCCACGGCTTCCCCTACTCCCCCCGCGCCTACGACGAAATCGCTCCACCCCTCGCCGCCAAGGGCTACCGAGTGATCGTGCCCTACCTGCGCGGCTATGGCCCGACCCGCTTCAACAGCCCCGACACCCTGCGCTCCGGTCAGCAAGCCGCCCTCGCCCAGGATTTGCTCGATCTGATGGACGCCCTATCCATCCCGCAAGCCGCCCTTTGTGGATACGACTGGGGCGGTCGGGCGGCGTGCATTGTGGCGGCGCTGTGGCCGGGGCGGGTTCGTTGCCTGGTGACCGGTGATGGATACAACCTGCAGGACATTCCCCGCTCGACCCGGCCACGGGACCCGGAATCCGAGCATCGCCTCTGGTATCAGTACTATTTTCACACGCCGCGCGGCGTTGCAGGCCTGACGGAAAATCGCCGGGCCCTGTGTGAATTGCTCTGGAAACTGTGGTCGCCGACCTGGGCCAAAGGCCCTGAGTTGTACCCGTTGAGCGAGCCTGCCTTCGTCAATCCGGATTTTGTCGAGGTGGTGATTCACTCATACCGGCATCGGTTCATGTATGCGCCGGGCGATCCGGCGCTGGAGTCGATGGAAGAGGCGCTGACCCAACAACCGCCGATCAGCGTGCCAACGATTTCCCTGTGCGGCGCCGACGATGGCGTGGGCCCGGCACCGGAGATCGACGACGACATCGATCACTTCACCGGGCATTACGAGCGCCGGGTGCTGGCCGGCGTCGGGCACAACATTCCCGAAGAAGCGCCCGAGGCTACGCTCAAGGCGTTACTGGATCTGCTGACGCGCTGACTGAAAAGCGCTCGCGATAAGCCTGCGGCGTCACCCCCATGGCACGCAGGAAGCTGCGGCGCAGGGTTTCTTCGCTGCCGAAGCCGCATTGCGCGGCCACCCGCTTGATTGGCACGCCGGTATCGCTGAGCAGGCGTCGTGCGGTTTCGACGCGGATCAGCTCGATGGCCCGGGCCGGGGTCTGGCCGGTGTCGGCGCGGTAGTGACGCACGAAGCTGCGTTCGCTCATGCCGGCCTGCAGGGCCAGGCTCGGGATGCCGAGGTCTTTGCTGAGGTTTTCACTGATCCAGGCGTGAAGTTCATCGAAGCGGTTGCCTTCTTTCTGCAAAGACAGGGTCACGCTGAACTGCGACTGGCCGCCCGGGCGTTTCAGGAACACCACCAGTTGCCGGGCGACTTCCAGGGCCATGGTCCGACCGAGGTCGGCTTCGACCATGGCCAACGCCAGGTCGATGCCGGCGGTGACGCCGGCCGAGGTCCAGACCGGGCCGTCGTTGATGAAGATCGGATTGGGCTCGACCTGCAATTGCGGGTGTTGCTGCGCCAACTGTTCGCAACGGGTCCAGTGGGTGACAACACGCCGGCCATCGAGCCAGCCGCTGGCAGCCAGCAGGAACGCCCCGGTGCACACCGATGCCACGCGCCGGCACTGCGCCGCATGCTCGCGCACCCAATGGACAAGTGAGGGGTCCTGCGCCGCCGCATAGACGCCCCAACCTCCGGCGATGATCAGCGTATCGCTACCCTCCTCGGGCAAAGGCTCGGCCAGCAACGCCAGGCCCGCCGACGACAGCACCGCCCCGCCGCCGCTGCTTATCACCGATGGCGCATAAGGGGGTGGCGAACCCTGCTGGCGGGCGATGTCGTTGGCCGACGCAAACACCTGCAACGGCCCGGTGACATCGAGCACTTGCACATTGGCGAACGCGAGCACGTGAATGGTTTTCGGCATGTTGGCGTAATTCGTGGGGTGATTGGCGTGTACGCCAAATCCTAGGCGCCTACAGTGAAGGCGTCCACCCACTCCAGGAGAAAAAAACATGACCTTGCAGATCGGTTTTCTGTTGTTTCCACAGGTGCAGCAACTCGACCTCACCGGCCCGTATGACGTGCTGGCCTCGCTGCCGGACGTGAAGGTGCATCTGATCTGGAAGGACCTGATGCCCATCACCGCCAGTACCGGCCTGATGCTCAAGCCGACCGTGACCTTCGACGATTGCCCGGCGCTGGATGTGATCTGCGTGCCCGGGGGCAGCGGAGTCGGGCCGTTGATGGAAGATGAGCAAACCCTGGCGTTCATCAAGGCCCAGGCTGCCAACGCGCGGTACGTGACGTCGGTCTGCACCGGTGCGCTGGTGCTGGGTGCGGCGGGCCTGCTTCAAGGCAAACGGGCCACCACACATTGGGCGTATCACGAACTGCTGGCGCCGTTGGGAGCAATTGCGGTGAAGGATCGGGTGGTGCGCGACGGCAATCTGCTGACCGGTGGCGGGATCACCGCAGGCATCGATTTCGCCCTGACCCTGGCCGCAGAACTGTTCGACCGGGACACGGCAGAGCTGGTGCAATTGCAACTGGAATACGCGCCTGCGCCGCCCTTTCAGGCCGGTAGCCCGGAAACCGCGCCCGCCAGGGTGCTGGAGGAAGCTCGCGCACGTGCCGCTGCGTCATTGCAACTGCGCGCGCAAATCACCGAGCGTGCGGCGGCGAAACTCGACCGGCAATGAAATACCGGCTGCGGTTCACGCAGCCCGTATTTTTCTGACGCCCATAAAAAAACCCGCCGAAGCGGGTTCTTCCAAGACCATTACAACTCCCTGTCGTCAGCATCCCTTGCAAATGGCCGATCATCCGTGATCCTGAGCACTTCCTGTGCATCAGTGGATGGGGCCAGAATACGCATCGGATCCAATTTGTAACAGACGACATAGTTGTTTCCGCGTGTAAGACATTCGCTATAGATGCACTTCCAAATCTCTCCGACCGGTTAAAACCGTCACTCGCCCGCACGTTCCCGGGCCTTGGCGTTTTCGGCGAGGAATTGCTCGAGACGGTTCAATTGCTCCTCCCAGCCACGGCTGTCCATGTAATACGCCTCCTTCTGGCGTACATCGGGAATGTGCGCGAAACCTGACTCGGACACCTTGAGCAAGGTACCGCCTTCGTAGTCTTGCAGTTCGAACTTGACCAGCGTGGTGGGCTCCTGGGAGTAGTCGATTTTCGGGTTCACCGCATAGGGGTGCCAGCGAAAGGAAAACAATTGCTGCGGCTCGACCCGCTCGACCAGCACGTTCCACAACACGTGTTCATAACCGGGATACGTAACCTGCCCCTGCGTCCACTCGCCGGCAATGAAACGCCGGCCTTCGAGCGCAACGCCGAACCACTGACCGAACGCCTCGGCATCGACCAAGGCGCGCCATACAAGCGCGCGTGGCGACTTGAGCATGATTTTGCGTTCAAAACTGTTGGGTACTGGTTTCATACGTCACCTCCTGTAATGAACAACAGTAGGCCTGTAAGACCACATGTCCAGCCCGAAAGTTGTATCAATCGGGCGTCAGTTGTCGAAATCGCCGTCTTTGCGTCGCTACACTGGCGCAAATTCCCCTGTTACAGCGAGCCTATTGCATGTACTCACGTTTCCTTCTGGCACTCACGCCTTTGCTGTTAATCACCCAGGCCCAGGCCGTGGACTGCGACAACGCCAGCGACCAGGTGACGATGAACCAGTGTGCCGCACAGCAGCATGCGGCGGTGGACAAGGAGTTGAATGCGCTTTACCAGCAGATCACCACGCGTTTGAAGGGCGACCCTGACGGGAAAAAACTGCTGGTGGGGGCGCAGCGTTCGTGGATTGCGTTTCGCGATGCCGAGTGCAAGTTTTCGGCGTCCGGGGTGGAGGGTGGGAGTGTTTATCCGCTGATCTACGGTAATTGCGTGACCGAGTTGACCAGGGCGCGGGTGGAGACGTTCAAGACTTACCTGAAGTGCCCGGAGGGGGATTTGGGGTGTCCGGTGCCGGGGGTCTGATTTTGTAGTGTTTTTGAGGGCCTATTCGCGAGCAAGCCCGCTCCCACATTTGATCGCGTTCTTTCTGGAAGAACTCGGTCCAGTGTGGGAGCGGGCTTGCTCGCGAAGGCGTCAGTTCAGACGCCGCAATTACCGCACAAATATCTGCGCCGTGGTAATCGCCATATCCCCACCCGGCAACTTGATGCTGCCCACCTGTTTCAAGCTGTCGGCATCGAAGATCGCCACATCGTTGAACGTCCCGGCCAGGTAGATCTTGCTCCCGTCCTTGTTGAAGGAAATGCAGTAATAGGAGTGATCGAGCGTGGCCGCCTGGAGCATTTTCTTCTCCTTGATGTCGTATTTGGCCAGGCGGTTGAGCACGCCGAACATCAGGTTGGGATCTTTCGGCGAGCGCATGCCGCTGAAGTAGATTTCCGTCAGGGGCCCGAAGTCGGTGGTTTCGGTCTTGCCGGTCTTCAGGTCGACACTGAACAGGCCGTACAGGTATTCGGCGGTGGCCGGGTCCTGCTGCTTGTCCTTGAATTTCGCCGCGGTGTAGAGCAGCGAGAAGTCATGCCGGTAGGTCTGCTGGTTCCACACGTAGAGCACGTCCGGCGCGCTGTAGTTCGCGCGTTTCCAGTGACGGCTGGGGATCAGCACGTCGAACTTGCCGGTCTGCACATTGACCTTGTAGACATCCGCCCCGGCCACGTACAGCGTGCCGTCGTCACCGCTCTGCATGATGGTCAGCTGGCGTGGCGCCGGGAAGCTGCGCACGGGTTTGGCGTCCAGGCCAGCGTCGGTCTTGTACACATCGAGCCGAGGCTGCTGCACTTCGTAGCGATCGTTCATCATCAACGTCGGGTTGGCGACGGTGTACAGCTCTTTGCCGTCGTGGCTGACCGTGAAGGCGAACATGGACTTGGCCTTCTCACCCGGTTTCTGGGTGATGCTGGCGTGGAACACCTGCTTGCAGTTGTCCAGCTCGACGCCGTAGACATCCGCGTAATGGTTGTTCAACACGTAGGCGGTCTTGCGATCCGGCGCCAACTGCACGGAGCCGGGGCCGAAGGCGTCCGGCAGCTTGCAGGTCTTGTACAGGGTGTCGCTGGCCAGGTCGATCACGTGCAGGTTGTTCGGGTAATTGGTGGTCACCATGTATTCGTGACCGACTTGCAGCGCGGTGTTTTCATCGGCCAGGACCGTGAGCGAAGCGGCGCTCAGGACGGCGAAAGCGGCCAGGCCGCAGGCTTTGATGCTGTGCATGCTGGAATCCTTCTTCTTGTACGCTGCTTTCAAGGGCATCACTTGTCCTTCGGGAAGACAGTGCCGAGGTTGCGCCAGTTGTCGTTGGACGCCTGGGCATCCTTGTTCCAGTCCGGGTAGGTGCTCATCATGTCCGGCACCTGGGCCGGCCACCAGCAGGGATCGGAGCAGCCATACAGGTCGGCTTCCATTGGCTGGCACAACGACGACACACCGCCAAACGCATCGATCTCCCAACCCGGATCGGTGGTCGAGGCGCAACCCGCCACCGAGCTCATCGCCACCACTTCTTCGATGCGGTTTTCATCCGCGGCCTGATCCAGCTTCAACGCTTTGTTATTGATTGCCTTGAGATGTTTCATATCAGTGAGCCTTGCGCGGAGTGATGTAGCTGCTGATGAACGCAGGGTTGTGAGCCATGATCCGGGTGTAGACCTCGATACCGAAGTCGACCCAGTCACGCATCAGTTCGCAATAGTGATAGGTCGGGTGGGTCGGGTCGCCGTAGCGGGCGTAGCTCTCGTGGTAGCAGCCGCCGGAGCACAGGTTGCGGATCTGGCAGTCTTCGCAGCCGGTGTTGGTGCGGTCCAGGCGTTGCGAGAGGAAGTCGTTCAACTCCACCTGTTTCACGCCGCTGTGGACGTTGCCGAAGGTCGGCAGGCTCGAACCGGTAAAGCGGTGGCACAGGTTCAATTCACCCTTGTGATCCACCGCCAGCATCTTCAGGCCCGCGCCGCAGGGCAGCGCCTTTTTGTGACCTTCGTGGATGTCGGTGATCAACTGGTGCAGGTTGGAGAAACCGATGTTGCGGTGCTCCAGCGCCGCTTCCAGGTAACGCCGACCGAGGCGTTTCATGCTGGCGAAGACTTCGATCAGCTCGTCGCTGGTGAGGTTGAAGCTGCTGATATCGCCCGACGTCACCGGGGCAAAGCCGACTTCGGCGAAACCCAGTTCGTTGAACAGGTGATCCCAGATGGTTTCGACGTCGGTGACGCCGGTGGTCAGGGTCACCCGCGCGCCCACCGGACGGCTGTTGTAGCGAGAAAGCAGCATTTCGGCCTTGCGCCGCACCACGTCATAGGTGCCCTGCCCGCCCACGGTGATGCGGTTGCGGTCGTGCACGGTTTTCGGCCCGTCGATGCTGACGGACAGCCCGAAGCGGTGGGCATTGAGGTAGTCCACGGTGTCTTCGGTGAGCAGCGTGGCGTTGGTGGTCATGACGAACTCGACGAACTTGCCGGCTTCGCGAAAACGCTTCTCACAGTAATCGACCATGTACTCGATGAGCTTGCGATTGCTCAGCGGTTCGCCGCCGAAGAACACCACGGTGAAACGCTCTTCATCCGGGGATTCGCGCAGCAGCATTTCCACCGAGGCGATCGCCGTTTCGACCTCCATTTTCTTGCCCGCCGAGGGCTTGTCGAGGTCTTCCTTGTAGCAGTAGGTGCAGCTCAGGTTGCAGCCGGTGTTGACGTTGAGCACCACGGTGTTGATCGCCGTGCGCTCGACGCGTTTGGCGGCGATGTCCGGTGTCAGCGGCGAGCCGTCGCTGACCAGTTCCAGGGCCATCAGCTCGCGCAGGGTCTCGGTGATTTCCTCGCCGTTGAAACGCGTGGCGAGGCGCTGGATCAGGTCGTCCGAGGAACAGCCCGGGCCGCGCAGGGTATCGATGATGGTGCCCGTCAGCTCATCGCTGGCGAACAGCGAACTGCTGGGGATATGAAACAGCATGCGGTCGGCATCCACCAGCACTTCGTGCAGGTTGCGTTCGACCAGATTCAAGATAGCGCCCATTGCAAACCTCCTGTGCAAGCCCCGGTTGCGGGGCCTGCGATCATTCCGAAAAAGTGTCTGAAGCCGTTTGGGTCAGCCAACTCATGGAATGGGTGGATTGTTCCAACGTTGCACGGTGACGATCATGTGGCCTTCGCCGGTCAGGGATTTCCCTGCATCGTCGACGGCGGCGATCACCTTGAGGTTGCCGGCATTGTTGGTGGACATCTTGCGCGCCGGGTTCGGCCCGGCATCGCCCGGGGTGAACACGCCCGTGTCGGCATGCATGGTGCCGGCGAACTTGACGTCTTCGTCTTCCTTGGCGCGGTCGTCGAAGGCCTCGACCTTCCACTGCGCCGGGAACACGCCGATGCGATACGGCTTGCCGTCGGCGCCCTTGCCCCAGGCCTCGGCATCGAAACGGCCCTGGACTTTCGGCGTCGAACCACCGCCCTCGCCGATCCGTGCCACCGAGAATTCCGGCACCACCTTGACCTGGGCGATCTTGCTGTACACCGACAGGCTCGGGCCTTTCAGCGTACCGACGCTGACCGCGCGCAGGCCCGGCTGGGCATTGGCGGCAGCCTTGAGCTTGACCTTGATCTGCTCCGGACTCTGCGAGACGACTTCGAGCACTTCCACGCCTTTGCCGAAGTTCGGCTTGCCGGTCAGGCCGCTGCCGATCAGGGTCACTTCGGTTTCGCTGCCTGCCTTCACATATCCCGGCTGCACCGCCAGCAAACGCTGGCTGCCCTGCTTGGCGGCGACGAAGTCCAGGCCGCGTTCATCGTGCTCGGCCTCGAACATGCGGCCCTGCATCGCATTGCCTTTGGCGGCGAACACCTGGCGCATGGTCACGCCGTCGATGCTGACGTTGCCGCGCCATTCGTAGCCGGTGTAGAGAATCGCGCTGCCCTCGCCGTTGAACGGCGTGCCGTCGGCGTATTGGCCCTTGACGCTGACCTTGAAGGTGTCGCTGCCGTCGGCGGTCACGCTCATCACACCGGCCAGTTCGCCTTTGCCCGGCAAGTGTCCGCTGAAGCTCCAGTCACCCACCAGCGTCTCGCTTTTCGGCACCGTGCTCAGCCATTTTTTCCAGGCCAGGTTGTCCAGCGCATAGCGCTTGGCCAACAGCGGCACCATCTCTTTACGGGCGATATCGAACCAGTCGCGGTCGCGGGACAACGCCTGATATTCCAGCGACGGCCACTGGCCGAGGTGGAAGTTCACCAGGCGTTCCCATTCCTGAGCCGGACGCCGTTGCAGGGCCACCCGCGCACCGGAGTGGCAGCGGCCGCACATTTGGCTGGTCTGGTCGTCGAACTTTTCGACGGTGTTGAGCCGGCGCTCCATGGCATAACGCACGCCGTCGGTCTCGCTCGGCGCCAGGCCCTGGGTGTCGGCCAGGTACTTGACCAGCGTGCGGCGGTCTTCATCGCTGATCTGCAGGCCGTGCATGGTCTGCATCCGCGCGATGCTCATCAGCCAGCCTTCCGGGGTCTTGCGCTGATGGCTGATGCGGCTCAGGGCGTTATCGGCTTCGGGGGTGTGACAGCCCTGGCAGGTTTCCTTGAGGATGGTCTGGGCGTCGCGGGCTGCCAGGCTGTGAGGCGAATGCAGCGCTAGACAAGCCGCTACGGCCAGCAGGCTGGCGCTCATGCCTGAACGGAGTTTTCTCTTCATCAACGTCGAACCTCGCACGGTGCTTTCTTATTTTTGTGGCTTATCGTTTTTTGGGTTTCTGCCGCCGGCGGTGAGCCGCTGACGGGGGCAGGAGAAACGTCTGGGATGAGCAATACACGGAGCGTGCCAGCTTGTGAATAGTGTTTTTTTATCAATCGTTTAGGTGAAACCTAGGGTGATTGGCGACGTCTAGACTCTCCGTCGTGCGTTTAATATCGAGACATCTGTTGCACTCTGAGACAAGCGTAGGATCAAGATCAAAAGATCGCAGCCTTCGGCAGCTCCTACAGGGGGGCGGCGATTTTCCTGTAGGAGCTGCCGAAGGCTGCGATCTTTTGATCTTCGCTGTCGCAATTTGCGACGCTGACTGGTTCCCCGGTCATGGGCAAATAGCCCAGGAGGCCCATCCAATCTGGATTTCAATCAAATAAACATAACTGGCACAGCCATTGCGAAAGACCTCGCCACACGAACAAGACGAGGTTTCATCATGTCGCTTCCCAACCTGCTTCCCGCCACTTCGGCCTTCATCCAGCGCGCCCCGCGCATGCTCATCAAGGGCGACTGGGTCGAGGCCGCCGATGGCCAGACCATGCCCCTGCACAACCCGGCCACTGGCGAAGTGCTGTGCGTGGTGCCACGGGCCACGCCGGAAGATGTCGACCGCGCCGTGCTCGCCGCCCGCCAGGCGTTCGATGATTCGGCCTGGACTCGCACTCGCCCCCGGGAGCGGCAGAACCTGTTGTGGAAGCTCGCCGAGCTGATGCAGCGCGATGCCGAGCTGCTGGCGCAGCTGGAGTGCCTGAACAACGGCAAGAGCGCGGCAGTGGCGCAGGTGATGGACGTGCAGCTGGCCATCGATTTCCTGCGCTACATGGCCGGGTGGGCGACCAAGATCGAAGGCTCCACGGTGGATGTGTCGGCGCCGCTGATGCCCAACGACCAGTTCCACAGCTTCATCCGTCGCGAAGCGGTGGGCGTGGTCGGCGCCATCGTCGCCTGGAACTTCCCGCTGCTGCTGGCCTGCTGGAAACTCGGCCCGGCCCTGGCCACCGGCTGCACCGTGGTGCTCAAGCCCGCCGACGAAACCCCGCTCACCGCGCTGAAACTCGCCGAGCTCGTGCTGGAAGCGGGTTACCCCGAGGGCGTGTTCAACGTGGTCACCGGCACCGGCATCACCGCAGGCTCCGCCCTGACCCACAACCCGCTGGTGGACAAGCTGACCTTCACCGGCTCCACTGCCGTGGGCAAACAGATCGGCAAGATCGCCATGGATTCCATGACCCGGGTGACCCTGGAACTGGGCGGCAAATCGCCGACCATCGTCATGGCTGATGCCGACCTGCAAACCGCCGCAGCCGGTGCCGCCAGCGCGATCTTCTTCAACCAGGGCCAGGTCTGCTGCGCAGGCTCCAGGCTGTATGTGCAGCGCAAGCATTTCGACAACGTGGTGGCGGACATCGCCGGCATCGCCAACGCCATGAAGCTCGGCAATGGCCTGGACCCGAGCGTCGACATGGGCCCGCTGATCTCGGCACGTCAGCAGGAGCGCGTCTACGGTTACATCGAAAAAGGCCGCGAAAGCGGCGCGACCATCGCCTGCGGTGGTGAGCAGTTCGGCCCGGGCTTTTTCGTCAAGCCGACGGTGATCGTCGATGTCGATCAAAAACATTCGCTGGTGCAGGAAGAAATCTTCGGCCCGGTGCTGGTGGCGATTCCCTTCGACGACGAAGCCGATGCGCTGCGCATGGCCAATGACAGCCCTTACGGGCTGGGCGCGAGCATCTGGTCCAACGACCTGGCGGCGGTGCACCGGATGATCCCGCGGATCAAGTCCGGCTCAGTGTGGGTCAACTGCCACAGCGCCCTGGACCCGGCGCTGCCCTTTGGGGGGTACAAAATGTCGGGGGTCGGGCGCGAGATGGGGTATGCGGCGATCGAGCATTACACTGAGTTGAAGTCGGTGTTGATCAAGCTCTAATCGGCGGCGCCCTCACGGCCGCCATCGCCAGCAGGCTAGCTCCCACAGGGGATTTGTGATCGACACAAAACTACTGTGGGAGCTAGCCTGCTGGCGATAGGGCCAGGCCAGCCAATTGCAAGGGTCAGGGTTTGTATCCCTGAGCCAACAACCACCCCCGAACCATTCTCCCCTGCTCCACAGTCAAACCTGCCAGTGCCTGCTCAGCCGGCTCACTCCACAACCGCCGCACCAACGGCGCCAACTCCACCCCCTGCACATGCCAGATCCCCAACGGCTGGTCCGCCGTGATCACCACCTCGGCCTCATCGACAAACCCATCCTTCAACACCGGCGCCCGCTCAATCCGCAACGCACTGAAATCCGCCTCGACATGGGCCACCTCGGCATCCGGCCATTGTCGCCGCGCCTGCCAGAATGGCTGGTCAAGCCAGCGCTGCTCATCGGCATAAAAATCCCGGCCAATGCGCGCGAACCGCAGGAACAACTGCTCCACCCGCTGCTGGTGAAACCGCTGGGCCAGGCCCGCCCGCTCAGGTTTGCGCAACAAGGTGTTGATCACCGTCGGTGCCTGCAACGCCGAGGACAGGGATTGAAAGATACCGTTGCCCGACAGCGGGTCCACCGCCATCGCCGCATCACCGACCCGAATCCAGTGCTCGCCGCACACCTGTGGGCTGAGGATCGCCGTGCTGCTGCGGGCATGCAGTTGCAGGTCGGCTTCCACTTCTCCAGCGAAAAATGCCTGGGCGACCGCGGATGCCTGACGCCGCTGCCGACAGTATTCAAGCAGCTGCGCCTTACCTGGCAACCCGGCACTGGCCACGTCCACCGTCCATTGCCAGTAGCATTGACCGTCGTCCCGTCGCGCCATCCAGGCCCAGCCATCCTCAAGGCTTTCCACGGCGCTGGCGGTCGTGCCCGGTGCGCCTTGCCAGCGATTGAGCAGGCTGACCGTCTCCGGCCCGCGCAAGCCTTTGCCCAGGGCCGGCGCCTGGCGTCCGCGCGCCTCCACGAGAAAATCCGCGTCCAATGCTTCACGCCCTTCGACCTGGATCTGATGCCCTGAAGACGATGACAACACGCCGAGCACCCGACCCTCGATCAGGTCCACGCCCGCCTCGCGCAAGTCTTCGCGCAAGCCCCGGTCGAAGGCCGGGCGGTCGAGCAGGAATTCGATGTTTTGCGCATGCTGCTGGCCGTTCCAGTTCACCTGGCGTTGCGAAGGCAGTGTCGCCTGCGCCAAGGCCTGCTGCAGGCCGGCGCCGCGCAAGGCTTCCAGCACCCGCACGGAAACCCCCTCCAGCGCGGCAAAACGGCGCCACTCGCAGACCAGCGTCACCGGATATCCCAGTCGGCGCAAGCCCAGCGCCACCGCCGCACCGGCCGGGCCGGCACCCAGCACCACAATCGTACTCATGGGCCGCGACGCCGTTCGGGGCCACGGTAATGGGCGTTGTCCCGCAGGCACTGGACGATCTGTTCGTTGCTCGCCCCGGGATGCTCGACCAGGAAAGCGGCAATATGCCCGCTCAACGCCGCGCAGCCGAGGCTCGCCCCCGATTGCCCGGGATAGGTGCCGTGCACGCAAGCACCGAAATCCGCCTGGGCACTGTCAAGCCATGACCATTGCAATTCGGTGCATCGCGCATCGCCGGTCACGCGCAGCACCTGAGGATAATTCGCCGGAAACACCCCTTCGCCCTGGGCCGGGCTGGACGCGCACAGCAGCACGCCCCGCGCCACCGCCGCCGCGCAGGCGTTGCGCAGCAGGCTGCGATCCTGGCGCAGGCCCAGGCTCAGGTTGATCAAGCGCACGTCCTGCGCCACCAGCCAGTCGATGGCCGTGGCGATCTGCAAGGCGCTGGTCACCCCGCGCTGGTCGAACACTTGCGCCACGCAGAACAGCGCCGAGGGTGCACGCCGGCCAATGGCTTCGATCACCGCGCTGCCATGGCCCAGCGGATCGTCACGTAAATCGCTTTCGGCCAGCCCGTCCTCCACCAGGGAAAAACGCCGGCCGGCGACCACTTGCACCCGTTGCGCCGCCGAGTGACCGCTGTCTACTACGCCAATGCACAGCTCAGGCCTCATGCAGCACCGTTTTCGACACCAGCACGCCATCGAGCAATTCAAAGCGCAGGTCGGCATCGGCCAGGGTCGAGGGGCGATGGCTGATGAGGATGCGCGTACGCCCGGCAAACAGCCGGTCGATGGCTTCGATCACTTCGCGCTCGGTGGCTTCGTCCACCGCCGAAGTGGCTTCGTCGAGCACCAGGATCAGCGGGTCCTGCAACAAGGCGCGGGCAATGGCGATGCGTTGTTTTTGCCCGCCGGACAACTGCTGGCCGCGCTCCCCCAACGGACTGTCAAGGCCCTCGGGCAAGGTCGCGATCAGGCTGTCGAGTTGCGCCAGCCGTGCGACTTCGGCGATCGCTTCACGGCTGGCATCCGGCACGGCGTAGGCCAGGTTGTCGGCCAGGCTGCCGCGAAACAGCACGATGTCCTGGCTGACCACGGCAATGCGCCGACGCAATTCGAACAGGTCGAGTTCGCGTACATCCACCTCCCCCAGCAATACCCGGCCGGACTGTGGATCGTGATGGCGTTGCAGCAGGTCGATCAGCGTGGATTTACCGACGCCTGAGCCTCCGCTCAGGGCGACTTTCAACCCATAGGGAATGCACGCTTCGATGCCGCGCAAGGTCGTCGCCCGACCGGGATGACTGAAATGCACTTCGTCGAATCGCAGATCGCCCGAAGTCGGCATCGACCGGGGCGCAACGGGAGTGAGCACCGTGGGTTGTTCGCCACGCAGTTCCATCACCCGCCCGAGGCTGACGGTCATCCGCTGCACCGCCACATACAGCCCGAGCAAACTCTGCACCGGTCCCACGGCCATGCCCAGGTAGGTGGAAAAGGCGATCAATGCACCCAACTGCCAGGTGCCCTGCACCACCCAATAACCGCCGATCAGGAATGCACAGGCCCGCGACAGCGAGGTCAGCGTACCCGGCACGGCCTGGGTGAAAAACTCGGTGACCTGCAGGCGCAGCAACTGGCTCATGTAACCCTGGCCCAGACTTTCAAGACGCCGAGCTTCGCGCTGCTGCTGGCCGGCGGACTGGATGAACTTCATCACCGGCAGCGTCTCGACCATGAACGACGACATGTCCGCCGAGCGTTCGCGCAACTGCCGCACATCGCGCTCGACCTTGCGCCGCATCCAGCGCAGCCAGAGCACGTCGAGGGGAATCAGCACCAGCGCCAGCAGCGACAGCTTCCACGACAGGGTCAGCAGCATCGCCACGGCCACCACCAGGCCGATCACGCTCGACACCGCCGAGAACAACGAATCCACGGCAAAGCGCTGGATCTCCGCCACGTCGCCATCCAGCCGCGACATCAGGTCGCCGATGCGCCGCTGGCCGTAGAAGCTCGGCGACAGGGTCTGCAAATGCCGGTACAGGTCATCGCGCAGGGCAAACAGCATGCGCCCGGACAAGCGCGTGTGCAGGTACCGGTTGATCCCGGACAACGCCGTGCCCAGCAAGCCCGCGACGATCATCAGCCCGGCGATCAGCACCAGCATCGGGAAGTTGCGCGCCAGCAGGCCATCGTCGATCAGCAGTTTGGTCAGCCACGGCTGCACCAGCACCAGCGCCGAGGCGCAGACCGACAGGCCCAACAGCCCGGCGATCGCCAGGCGGTGCGGGCGCACGAAGCTGTACAGCCAGCGCAACGCGGCTTGCAAAGCCTCGGGATTCTGGCTGTCAATCAACCGCACGATCAGGCGCTGCATCACGAGCGCAACTGTTTGAGCTTGCGATACAGGGTCGCGCGACTGATGCCCAGGGCGTCGGCAGCGGCCGAAACGTTGCCCTGGTGGCTGTCCAGGGATTGGCGGATCATCTCCAGTTCGTTTTCACGGATGCTGCCGGCCTGGGGCCGTTCGCTGGCGTTGAGGTCGTCGAGCATGCTGTCGGGCAAATGATCGAGGGTGAGCACCGTGTCCCCGGGTTCGCGCATGGCCAGCGCGGTGCGCAGGACCATCTCCAGTTGGCGGATGTTGCCCGGCCAATGATAGCCCTCGAGCAAGCGGTTCAAGTCGTCGTGCAGGACCATGTTCGGCGCGTCGAGCCTGGCCAGCAGACGGCCTACCAGTGCGCTGAAATCCTCGCGCTCGCGCAGCGCCGGGAGCATCACGCTGATGCCGTTGACCCGGTAGAACAGGTCCTCGCGAAAGTGTTTGTCTTCCACCAGGCGCTTGAGGTCGCGGTGGGTGGCGCAGATCAGCGCGACGTCGATGTCCTGCTCTTCGCCGGCGCCCAATGGCGCGACCTTGCGGTCCTGCAGCACGCGCAGCAGACGGGCCTGTAAGGCCAGCGGCATGTCACCGATTTCATCGAGGAACAAGGTGCCGCCGTGGGCCTGTTGCAGCCGCCCGACCATGCCGCCCCGGCGCGAACCGGTGAACGCACCCTCGCGGTAGCCGAACAGTTCCGACTCGATCAGGCCTTCGGGGATCGCCGCGCAGTTCACCGCGACGAAAGGTTTGTCGCAGCGGCTGCCGGCCATGTGCAGGGCACGGGCGATGACTTCCTTGCCGGTGCCGGTTTCACCCAGCAGCAACACCGGCAACTGGTTGGCCAGGCCTTGGCGGGCCATGCGCAGGGCACGGGCATAACGGGCGTTGCTGCCGGCCAGGGATTCCAGGTCGGGCTGGTTTTTCGCAGGTTTGGCGACGGTGCGTGGCGAGCTGCCGACGTTGATCGAGCGTTGCGGCGCGCGCAGGGTCTTGTAGAAGAATTCACCCTTGGCGGTCTGCAGACTGCCGACGCCGCCCTGATGCAGGCGTGCCAGCAATTGAAGGCCATCGACCCCGAGGAACTCTTCGCAGCGCCGACCGACCAGCGCCGAGCGTTCGGCATGCAACAACTGGCAGGCCTGGGCGCTGACCGCGAGGATCTGCCCGCCCAGGCTCACCGCCAGCAGGCCCTGCCACGGCGATTCGAGGTACTGACGGCGACTATGGAAAGCCAGGACGATTTCGTCCGGATAGCTTGAGTTGAAGACGCGGCTCTCGATCTGGCTGACGGCCATGGCCAACAGCGCGGTGCTGTCGTGGGCGCGGCCCAGCGGGCCTTCGCGGGTCAGGTCGAGCACGCCGAGGATGTCGCCCTGGGGGCAATGGATCGGCACCGAGGTGCAGGAAAAATCACTGAGGCGATCCAGGTAATGTTCGCCGCAATCGATCAGGGTTGGCCGGGCCTCCACCAGGGCGGTGCCGAGGGCGTTAGTGCCGCGCGCGGCTTCGCTCCAGCAGGCGCCGAGGGTGATGTCCTGCAGGCCACTGCCCTTGAGGCGGTCGGCGCGGCCTTCAACGGCGAGGATGGTGGCGTCGGAGTTGGCGAGGATGATCAGCCCTTCCTTGCCCTGGCGTTCGGCCAGGTAATCGATCGCCGGCAACGCCGCATCGATCAGCAGGCGATTGCTCGCCAGCAACACATCGACGCTGGCACTCGATTCCAGCACCAGCTCATGCTTGGCATTGAAATGCACGCCATGGCTGAGGCTGCGCCGCCACGAAGCATCGATCTCCGCGCGCAGGACACCGTCCGGGACTTCGCCTTCCAGATGCAGTTTTTCCCGGGCCAGCCGGGCTTCACGATGCAGTTTGGGGGAGTTTGTTTTTATTAGCGTCATCAAGCGCTCCGGGTCGTCCGCCCTGCGCCTTCATACGTCGGCGCCCTGCCGCAATCTTTACGTTAACGTCAGGGCGATGGCAAGTGCCTTACGGCGCTTGTGTTCCGGCAGGTGGATCGTGTCATCGTTCTTCGCGAGCAAGCCCGCTCCCATACTTGACCGAGTTGGACCACAGGTTTGTGATCGACGCTGAACAATGTGGGAGCGGGCTTGCTCGCGAAGGCGATAGACCGGACAGCAAAAATTTCAGAGCTGCCAAACCTCAGGGCTCACAAAAAACGCCCGCGCATTATCCTCCAGACTCTCCAGGTGATACCCCCCCTCCTGCACGATCAAACACGGCAATCCAAGGCTGCGAATCCGCTCGCCGAGCACCGCAAACCCTTCCCGAGTCACCGCCACCTTGCTCTGCGGATCCAGCTCGAAAATATCGAACCCCAAGGACAACACCAACACCTCGGCACCGAACTCCGTCACCGCTTCCAGAGCTACATCCAGCTGCTCGAGGAAGTCGGCCTCGCTAGCCCCATGGGCCATCGGCAAGTTGAGGTTGAACCCCTCGCCCGCTCCGACGCCACGCTCATCGGCAAAACCCGCAACCCCCGGATAAAAATTGGTCGGATCGCCATGCACCGAGACATACAGCACGTCATCGCGATCATAGAAGATCTCTTGGATGCCCTGGCCGTGGTGCATGTCGGTGTCGAGCACCGCCACCCGCGCAAAACCACCACGCAACACCTGGGCCGCCACCGCGGCGTTGTTCAGGTAACAGAAACCGCCCGCCGCTTCGGCCCGGGCATGGTGCCCCGGTGGACGGCACAAGGCATAGGCCGCCGGTTCGCCATCGAGCAGGGCCTGGGCGCCGGCGACTGCGCTTTGCGCCGACCAGTAGGCCGAACGCCAAGTCTGCTCGCCCACCGGGCAACTGCCGTCGGCCAGGTAGCGCGCGGCTTGTGCGAGCACCCCGCGCAAGGCGTTGGGCTCACGCACGAAGATGTTCGACATCACCTCGTCGCCCCAATCCTCGGGGATCTCCTTCCAGCGCTGGTGGGCTTCCTGGAGGAACGCCAGGTAAGGCGCGCCGTGCACCGCCAGTAGCGGATCGAGCCCGGCATCAACGGGTTGTTCAACCTTGAAACCCAATGCCTTTGATGCCTGCACCAGGCGCTGGGCGCGCTCGGGTACTTCCTGGGGGGTGCGCATCTGGCCACGGGAGTAGTAGCTGCGTGGATGGTGGAGCAATTGTTCGGGGTGGAAAAAACTGCGCATGGAGTGAATACCTGTCAGTTAACTAAAATCTTGAAACTGAGTACGGCCTGAATGTGGGAGCGGGCTTGCTCGCGAAAGCGGTGCGTCAAACAACATCTGCATCGACTGACACTCCCTCTTCGCGAGCAAGCTTGCTCCTACAGGGGACTGCGTTTACTCAGCGATTTGCGCGCGGGCCAGTACGGCGTTGAGCAACACATCCGTCCCCTGGCGCACATCTGCGGGCAACACATCTTCCGCTTCGTTATGGCTCAGGCCACCCACACACGGAATGAACACCATGGCCGTCGGGCAGAACCGCGCCAGGTGAATCGCGTCGTGCCCGGCACCGCTGACGATCGATTGCTGGGCGTAGCCCAGGGCATCCACCGCCTGCTGCACCGCCGCCACGCAATCGGCATCGAACGGCGTGGCCGGGCTGATCCAGTGTGGGGTAATGGTCAGGTTCAAACCGCGACCGTCGGCGATCGCCTGCAGTCGCGCACGAACCTGTTGCTCCATGGCCTCGATGGCTTCGTCGCGATGATGACGCAGGTCGACGGTGAAGTTGACCAGCCCCGCAATGGTGTTGCGCGAGGACTTGTTGATGCTCAACTCGCCCACCGTGGTCAGGCCTTCGGGGGCGAAATCGGCAGCCAGGCCTTCGATGGCCTGGATCATCCGCGCCACGCCGTTCAAGGCGTCCTTGCGCAGGGGCATGGGCGTCGTACCGGCGTGGGCGGCCATGCCTTCGACGCGCACGTCGAGCCAGCGGATCGCCTGGCCGCCGCTGACCACGCCGATGCTTTTTGCGTTGTCTTCGAGGATCGGCCCCTGTTCGATATGGGCTTCAAAGTATGCATCCACCGCACCGCCCAACGGACGATCACCCGCGTATCCCGTGCGTTGCAGCTCATCGGCGACGCTGATGCCATCGGCATCGCGCACCGCCAGCGCCGCGTCCAGCGGCATGATGCCGGTGAACACCGCCGAGCCGAACATCGCCGGGGTGAAGCGCGCGCCTTCTTCGTTGGTCCACACCGCCACTTCCAGCGGCTTGCGGGTCTGGATCCCCAGATCATTGAGGCAGCGCACCACTTCCAGGCCGGCGAGCACGCCGTACACGCCATCGAACCGGCCGCCTTCGGGCTGGGTGTCAAGGTGGCTGCCCATCATCACCGGTGCGGCATCGGGATCGGTACCGGCGCGGCGGGCGAACAGGTTGCCGATGGCATCCACGCTCAGGGTCATGCCGGCCTCGCGGCACCAGTGGGCAAACAGTTCGCGACCGGCCTTGTCTTCGTCGCTCAAGGCCAGGCGGCAGCTGCCGCCACGGGCAGTGGCACCGATTTCGGCCATCGCCATCAGACTCGCCCAGAGGCGTTCGCCATTAATCTTCAACATAAATCACTCCAGGAAAATGCAAAACGACGCTTTGTAGGAGCCGGCTTGCCGGCGAAGAGGCCTTCAAGACATGCATCGATCTTTCGACCGTCTTCGCCGGCAAGCCGGCTCCTACAGTTCGGTTCAGCGTCAGGCGTTGGCCATTTCCACGCGTTCAGCACTGGCATGGCGACGGGCAAGGGACAGGACACAGATCAAGGACGTTGCGGCGATCAGGCTGTAGAACACCGCCATCGGCCACCATTGGCCGGCGAACTTGTGCGCCAGCATCGTGCCGATCAGCGGCGTCAAACCACCCGCCACGGCCCCGCAGATCTGGTACGCCAGGGAGATCGCGGTGTAGCGCACCCGGGTCTCGAACATGCCGCTGACGTAACCTGCGATCACCGCATAAAACGACGCCATGCACACCACCGCCAGGGCAATGCCGAGGATGATCAGCGGCGCCTGGGCCGAACTCACCAACACGAACATCGGGTAAGGCGAGGCCATGGCCAGCAGCGATACCAGGCACAGGAAGCGGGTCGCGCCGATCTTCTCGGCGACCCACGCCGCCAGGGGTTGAATACAGAACTGGATGATCGCGACGACGAACAGGCACTCCAGGATCAACGAGCGCGGCAGCTCAAGTTGTTGCGTGGTGTAGGCGATCATGAAGGTGTTGGTGAAATACACCCCGGCGATGCCCAGGGTGTTGGCGCCGATGCACAACAGCAGCGGCCGCCAGGCGGTGCGCAGCACTTCCATGACCGGCGCCTGCTCCTTGCGTTGGTTTTTGCTGGCCTGCTCGCGGCTGGCGAGAAACTCCGGCGACTCGTTGACGCCCAGGCGAATGGCCAGGCCCACCAGCAACAACAGCGAACTGGCGAGGAACGGCAAGCGCCAGCCCCAGCTCATCAGGTCTTCTTCCGGCAAACGGGTGACCGCGCTGAAGGCCAGCAGCGACAGGATCAAACCCGCCGGGCTGCCCAGTTGCGCGAACGAGGCAAAGAAATTGCGTCGGCCCTTGGGCGCGTGCTCGCCGGCCATCAACACCGCCCCGCCCCACTCGCCACCGACGGCAATGCCCTGGACGATGCGCAACAGAATCAACAGTACCGGTGCCGCTGCGCCGATCTGCGCGTAGGTCGGCAGCAAGCCGATGCACACCGTGACCACGCCCATCATCAGCAAGGTGATGATCAGCGATTTCTTGCGGCCGATGCGGTCGCCGATATGCCCGAAGACAATCCCACCCAACGGCCGCGCAAAGAAACCCACGGCGAAGGTGCCGAACGCGGCCATGGTGCTGAACAGTTTGTCGTCGGAGGGAAAGAACAGCGCACCGAACACCAGCGCGGCGGCGGTGGCGTAGATGTAAAAGTCGTACCACTCGATCATGGTGCCGATAAAGGCTGCGGCAGCCGCACGGCGCGGCTGGGACGAAGCGGGAGGCTTCATGGGGGCGGACTCCTTTGTTTATATTTTTGGCAGGAGATAAACGAACAATCAGCGGCGCTCTGGCGGCGCCGGTCTGGTGATGATTTTTCGTCCGCGGGCGATGATTAGTCAATTTTCTATTTGTTATTTTAATTATAAACCACGCTTATAATTTGGGATTGCCGTGTCAGAGTGTGACTCGCTGGACAAGGTGCAGATCACGCTCAGCTGCTTCCAAATGTGGCCCCCGCATGGCCCGTCCTCTGTCATCAACTGCTAAATCACTGTCGCTCAATGAGAAGCAGACACCCCGCGCCTGGCGATACTGGTTGGCTCATCGAACAGTGACGCGACACGTCTAGACCGATGCCTTTGTGCCCTGATGGGGCTATCGGTTGCATCTCAAAAAAACAATCAAAGAGAGCGCAGAATGAAGTTCAGTTTTGTCGATAACAGCAAACCCACCCGACGGCGCGTTTTGCGCGATGCCTTGACCCTGGCTGTGGCCGCCTCCCCCTTGGCCAGCCTCGCCCGGGCAGCGGACGAAAGCGCCGAGGAAGTGACATTCGCGGCGGGCCCGCGGCCGCTGGTGCAATACCCGCAAAAGCGTCCGCTGACCCTGGTGACCACCCGCCCACCGCACCTGGAGACGCCCTTCGCGGTCTTCAACGAAGGGCCGATCACCCCCAATGACGCTTTTTTCGTGCGTTACCACCTGGCCAATTTCCCCACCAGCATCGATCCGGACAGCTACCGGCTGACGGTCAAGGGTGCGGTCGACACCGCGTTGTCGCTGTCCCTCGCAGAGCTCAAGGCGCTGGCGGAGCCGGTGGAAGTGGTGGCCGTCAATCAATGCTCGGGCAACAGCCGCGGCTTCTCGATGCCACGGGTGTTCGGCGCGCAGTTGGGCAACGGCTCAATGGGCAATGCACGCTGGCTGGGTGTGCCGCTCAAGGCTGTGTTGGAAAAAGCGGGGGTGAAAGCCGACGCCAAACAAGTGACCTTCCGCGGCCTCGACAAACCGGTACTGCCAAGCACACCGGAGTTCATCAAGGCCCTGGACATCAGCCATGCCATGGACGGTGAGCCGATGATCGCCTGGTCGATGAACGGCACCGACCTGCCCTTCCTCAACGGTTATCCGATCCGCCTGGTGGTGCCCGGTTATTTCGGCACCTACTGGGTCAAGCACCTGAGCGAGATCGAAGTCGTCGACCATACCTACGACGGTTTCTTCATGGCCAAGGGTTACCGGGTTCCGGACAACGATTGTTTCTGCATCGCACCCGGCACTACGCCAGCACAAACCAAACCGATCTCCAAACTGCCGGTGCGCAGCTTCATCACCAGCGTTAAACAGGGCGATGTGTTGCCGCTGAAAAAAAACGTGCTGCTCAAGGGCATCGCGTTCGACGGCGGTGCCGGAGTGAACAAGGTGGAACTGTCCATCGACGGTGGCAAGCTCTGGCGTGAAGCCACGCTTGGCCAGGACCTCGGCCGTTTCTCCTTCCGCGAATGGACGCTGGCGATCACCTTCACCAGCAAGGGCGCCACACAGCTGATGGTGCGCGCCACTAACAGCGCGGGCGAGACTCAACCGCTGCAAGCCGACTGGAACCCTGCCGGCTACCGCCGCCACGTCGTCGAAACCAGCCACGTGACCGTCGCCTGAGGAGAGCCGGATGAAACCCATGAAAATCATGACCCGCTGGCTGTGCGCGGCGCACGTTTGCCTGGCTGGCATCGCCAACGCAGCGCCACTGACGATCACCTTGCCGGCGGAAACGGCGGCGTTGAAGCCCAGTACGCTGCCTGGTTACGCGCTTGCCCAGCAGAAGTGTTCCACCTGCCATTCCGCCGACTACATCAACTTCCAGCCCCCGGGCATGAGCCTGGCGCAGTGGACGGCGGAAGCGGGCAAGATGCAGCACGTGTACGGTGCTCCGATCAGCGATCAGGACGTGACCATCATCGGCGCCTACCTGGCGGCCACCTACGGCAGTGCCAAGGCGAGCGATGCCGATGTACAGGCGGCCTCGAACCCGTCGGCGGGCCAACCAGCGCCAGCCCCGATGGCAAAAGTCGACGCCACGACCTTGCTGCAGAACAACGCCTGCCTGTCCTGCCACGCCATCGATCACAAGGTCGTCGGCCCGGCTTATCACGATGTGGCGGCCCGGTACGCCAATGACCCGCAGGCCCTGGCCAAGCTGACGTCGAGCATTCAGCACGGCGGTAGCGGCAAATGGGGGGATATCCCGATGCCGCCTTTCGCGCAGTTGAGCCCGGACGATCTGCACAGCCTGGCGACGTTCATCCTGCAGCAGTGAATCCATTGTGGCCTGGAGTGGTTTGAGCAGTCAGGGCCAAGTCGATCCATTGAGCATGGATCGACTTGAACAGCGGCCGGCGGCATGCGATCAGTTGATGCCTTGGCCCATGAGCTTTTCTGCGCCGCCAGGCGAACGATGTTAGGATCTGGCCCATTGCGGGGAGACCTGCCCTTTCATGTTTTTACTTTCCGTGAACACCTATGGACCGCCTGCTCAATGACCGCCTGGACTGGAACCTGCTGCGCACCTTTCGGGTGATCGGCCAGGAGCTGAGCATCAGCCGCGCGGCCGCCCGCCTGCACCTGACACAGCCGGCGGTGAGCCAGGCGCTCAAGCGCCTGGAAGAACAACTGGGGCGGCAACTGATCGCCCGGCGCGGGCCACGGTTTGCCCTGACCGAAGTCGGCGAGCAGATCTTCGCACTGGCCGGGGAAATCTACGGGCAGATGTCCCAGGTCAGCAGCGTGCTGGAACAACCGGCCGACGAAGTCATCGGCAAGGTGCGCCTGCTGATCATCAGCCGGATCTTCTCCGAGCGCTTCGATGACTTCCTCGCCGACTTTCATCGCCAGCACCCGCGGGTGGATCTGGAGGTCGAGGTGATGCGCAGTTCCGATATCGTCAGCGCCCTCCAGGAAAAAACCGCTACTCTGGGCCTGAGCCTCAACCGGCGCCCGCAGCCGCGCCTGGAACAGCGTCTCTTCCTGCGCCAGCGTTATGCGTTTTTTTGCGGCAAGCACCATGCGCTGTTCGGTCGACGTGACGTCGCCGAAGGGGATTTGCAGCGGGAGAATTTCGTCAGTTTCACCAGCGACCAGATTGGCGGCATGCTCTCGCCGTTGACGATCTTTCGCGACCAGCAGGGCTTCAGCGGACGCATCGTCGCCTCGTCACCAAGCCTGGAAGAAGTGCGGCGACTGGTGATCGCCGGCTTCGGTATCGGTTGCCTGCCCGAGCACGTGGTGGCGGCCGACGTCGACGCCGGATTGCTCTGGCGCCTGCCGCCCCATGAAGGGATTGCCGATGTGGACATCCATTTGCTGTGGAACCGCGAGCAGCGCATGAGCCGTGCCGAGACGATCTTTCTCGAAAGCCTGCAACAGCGACTGACCGACTGAGCTCATGATTTTCTGCGGATGATAGATCGCTTATACGTGAGGATCGCCCGGTGCCTTGCTCGGCACGGCGTATTGCGGCTTGAGGTGGCCGTCCTGATCGAGTAGCCAGGCGTCCATGATCTGCCGCACCACCGGACCGGCGACACGGCCACCGGCCTCGCCGTTTTCGATCATCACCGAAATCACGATTCGCGGATGTTCGGCCGGGGCAAATCCGACGAACAAGGCATTGTCGCGGTTGCGCTCGCGGGTCTTCGCGCGATTGTAACGCTCGCCCTGCTTGATCGCCACCACTTGCGCGGTGCCGCTCTTGCCGGCGATCCGGTACTGCGCCCCCGCCGCTGCCGCCCGGGCGATCCCGCGGGCGTCGTGCATCACCATCTGCATGCCGTGGTTGACCTGCTCCCAGTCGCGCGGGTCCTTGAGCAGGATATTCGACATCGGATGCTCGTCCACCGGCGCGACCCCGTCGACGGTCTTGGCCAGGTGCGGGCGGTTCCACACGCCTTTGTTGGCGATCAGCGCCGTGGCCTGCGCCAGTTGCAGCGGCGTGACCTGCATGTAGCCCTGGCCGATGCCGAGGATCACGGTTTCCCCGGGGAACCACGGCTGACGCCGCGTGGCGCGCTTCCAGGCCTGGGACGGCATCAAGCCGGGGGACTCTTCGAACATGTCCAGCGAGACCTTTTCCCCGAGGCCGAACATGGCCATGTAGTCGTGCAGTCGATCGATGCCCAGCTTGTGCGCGAGGTCGTAGAAGTAGGTGTCGTTGGAGCGCATGATCGCCGCGTCCATGTCCACCCAACCGTCGCCGCTGTGGTTCCAGTTGCGGTACTTGTGGTCAAAGTCCGGGAGTTGGTAATAACCTGGATCGAAGACCCGGGTCTGCGGCGTGACGATGCCGGCGTCGAGCCCGGCAATCGCGACTTCCGGCTTGATGGTCGAGCCCGGCGCGTAGAGCCCGCGCAGCACACGGTTGAACAGCGGTCGATCGATGGAGTCGCGTAGCGCCGAGTATTCCTTGGAGCTGATACCGGTGACGAACAGGTTCGGATCGAAACTCGGGTTGCTGACCATGGCGAGCACTTCACCGGTCGACGGATCCAGCGCGACCACGGAGCCACGACGATCACCCAGGGCGTGCTCGGCGGCCTCCTGCAGCTTGACGTCCAGGCTCAGGACGATGTTTTCACCGGGCACCGGATCGGTGTGCTTGAGCACGCGCAACACGCGGCCCTGGGCATTGGTCTCGACTTCCTCGTAACCGACATGGCCGTGCAGTTGCGACTCGTAGAATTTTTCGACCCCGGTCTTGCCGATGGACTGGGTACCTCGATACTCGACGGTATCCAGGACCTTGGACTCTTTCTCGTTGATCCGTCCGACGTAGCCGACTGAATGCGCGAAGTGCTCGGCCAACGGATAGTGCCGCACGAACTGCGGCTCGACATCGAGGCCCGGCAAACGGAACTCGTTGACCGCCAGTACCGCGATCTGCTCCTCGGTCAGTTCATAGAACAAGGTCACCGGCACGAACGGATGCCGTGCCTGTTTCATCGCCTTGTCGAACTGCGTGCGGTCTTCGGCAGGCAGGTGCAGCAGGCTGATCACTTCGTCCAGTTCCTGATTGACATCGGACGCGCGTTCGCGAGTGATGGTCAGGTTGTAGCTGGGCCGGTTGTCCGCCAGGACCACGCCGTTGCGGTCATAGATCAGGCCCCGGGTAGGCGTGATCGGCAGCACGTGGACACGGTTGTTTTCGGAGATCGTCGAGTGATAATCGAATTCCACCACCTGCAGTACGTACAGGCGCACCACCAGTGCACAGGTGATGGCGACGACGAACAAGGCACAGGCCATCAGTCTCTTGTTGACCAGGCGCGTCTCTTTTTCGTGGTCTTTGATCGGAATCGGTTGGGGCATTTCTGTAGCAACTCTGAAAAGAAAATGCCGATCCCTGGGCTTGAAACAGTCCGTTAAAAAAACGAGCTGCACCATAACAAAAACTGCCGGGTCACTTTCGTGTCATTTTCTTTATGTTGGGCCGCGGAAAGCCGCCCGGAGCAACCGGCATCATGCAGGAAAAACGTGCACAAAAACAAAACCCCTACCTGCATGCGCAGATAGGGGTTTCGGAATTTGATCTTGACGATGACCTACTCTCACATGGGGAAACCCCACACTACCATCGGCGATGCATCGTTTCACTTCTGAGTTCGGGATGGGATCAGGTGGTTCCAACGCTCTATGGTCGTCAAGAAATTC